>Ga0126342_10006711_pt1 | contig 20461 bp, 20 predicted proteins | sample Cyp1metagenome_FD_92528 | JGI IMG/M metagenome (GOLD analysis project Ga0126342, IMG submission 92528) | Coral microbial communities from Lord Howe Island, Old Settlement Bay, Australia - Cyphastrea 1 metagenome | ecosystem: Host-associated > Invertebrates > Cnidaria > Coral ...
ATCTTTTCGCGCATCTACCTCTTCTTTCTTCTGATCTTTTCTCTTCTGACTCTTCTCACCTCTGCTTTTCAACTGTCCATATTGTCGGAAGTTTCACTTCTAAACTTCCTTCGATTATATATACAGGTATGTATAATATTTATACATGCACTGCATTATAAGATTTATAAGCAATAGTTGTCCATATTTTTGACTTTGGATCCTCCCAGTTGCCATCGCTGCGCCTTGAATGAACAGGTTGAAGCGCGCAGACGGAGCGCGGGTGGCCGACGTTGCTGCGGTGGAAACGCCATCATCCTGCACGACCGGCAACCGGGGTTGGGTTTGGTGGAAAATGCAGAAAACCGTGGAAAACCATAAGAAAACCATGGTTAAATCATAGAAAACCATGGGTTTTACAGTGTTTTACTATAATGTGGTTGGGAGACTCTTAGTGTCAATAGGGTATGTATTAATATGGATACTATTACTAGTACCACTAGCTCCTTAGTTCCCTCCAAACCACGGGATAGTTTCTGTATTGATAGTTTATATGTGGTTTTTCCAAGTTTTACCATGCAGAGTTCTTGCAAAATCTCCTTCAATTCAAGGGACTTGTGGGTTATGTGGGTTGCAGACCCATGAAAAAGTGGAAAAACTTGAGCCGATGCGATGATTATTCTCATCCGAGGTGATGCGGAACAGTGGTCAGAAACAAAAAAATACTACCAGTCATGAGATCTATGATCCTTGAATATTCAGATCATGGACTTGAGCATTACTTGAGCACCCTGGAATGCCCTGGACATACCAACCAAGGGATTCCCGAACTAGCTTGCTAGCTTTGCTGGGTTGGATGCGGCAAAGTTCTTTTTCTGGCGCCACGAGGGTGACCCATGGGCCCACAGGGCTGTCCTGGATGGTCTTGTCAACCATAGGTGGCACGACAGGCAAATCCTGCTGCTGGATTCGTGGCTTCAGGGTTCATTGAAGCCCAGGCAGGTCAGATTTCCTGGAAATCCTTGGAAATCCACTGGATTTACAGGCACACTTTCCTCTAAAGTTTCTGGATTGAAACCAACCCAATGATTGAAGTTCTCTTGCAGACACAGGAAGATTGAAATTTGAGTCTCCACTTCAAATGAAACATCTGCACCAGTCATCACTGACAGCAACGGCATCAACAACAGGCAGCAACTAATGACTGACCAATCAACCCACCAACTCTATATAAGTCCAACAAACAAACCATATGTGCAGCCCCGAAAAAAGGCAGCACCCTTCGTAAGATCCAGCGTAAATCCACATGCTTCCTCCATTACTATCGCATCATCGAAGGCAATGGAAAACCCATTATTCATAAACGTTTAATAGATGATTTCTCATTCAAAGCTCAATTTGTATGGGATTTCCCATTGCTATGTTTGATTACCACATGGTAATGGAGATATATGGAGATCACAACTTGGCATTGGAACTCGCACCTGGAACTCGCTATCAAAACCGCCATGTGGAGTGGAAGACAATTCGCCCGCAGCCACCTGGTCTCGGGATGTGTCGGGTCTGTTTTCCTTTCCAACTCGATATGAATGATATAAATCAAATCGATATCATGTGATCCTTTGATGACTGACAGTTGCCACAGTGATGCTGACTCCAAACTGCCTGGAGATTTCCGAATGACTTCACAACCAGCGCATCCCAGCGCCTTGATGGCCTGTTCCAGGTCCAAAATCAGGTCCTGTGCATCCTCAATACCCACCGATAGCCTGGACGTCCATCTGAACAAAACTGGTGGCGAAAATAGGCACGAAAACGGTGCTCAAACATGGCGTGCTGGAAAAAAAAAACATTTATAGATGATTGTCCTATCAGGACCTCCGTTTATAGGGTATTTTCATGTCAATGTATTTTCCATTGCCATGTTTCAGCACTAAAGGGCACAGTCAGTTTTACAGGGTAGTGATTTGCTCGTAGTTTGTAGTAATTACGCCAATTTGTGAGATGACATAATACTTGTGCCAGTGTTTTATTCACGATGGCTGCCTATAATGTTTCGCTTCGCTTCAATGCAAAGTGCCAAATGTTTTCGCAGAGTTGTGCGCTTTTTCTTTCAGGAGCAAACAAATGAACTCTGGACCCCTTCCTGTCCCTCCAAGCCATTCGCGCTTCCTTTCCACACATTCCACGGATTCGGAAGGTTTCCAGAACAATCCGTTCCTTTGCTACAGTTTAAATTCAAAGCAACACCCAAACTATTTTTTGAAGAGAGTAGCCCTGAACCACAAAAGATACAAAAGTACTAAATCGTGCAAGGAACCATCGCATTGAATAATATCAAGGACTTTCCTGTGCTTTTTGCAAATCCCACAAAAGCATCACTCCTTTGCTACAGCTATGAATCTTCGCAACCACCACTTCAACAGAATACTAAGATTTCCAAAAAAGCAAAAAAAAATGCAACAAATCTGGAAAAAAGATGAAAAAAGGACAGTTTAGACAAAAAGAAATGCAATAAGGAAAGAAAAAGACAGCAACGAATAACGAAGGAATATGAAGGAATATCGAAGGAGAAAAATCGAGAACAAAAAGCAACAGGCTCAAGACAAACGTACGCCTTCCAGGGATGTGAGACTTCAAGCCCTTTTGATTTCAACAGAACAAATGAAGATATGAATAGGATTAGATGGTGATAAAGACATATTTTATCATATTTTCAGATTCTCTTAAAGGACCACAATCAGTGACATCTTTGCCATATCTTTGCCATGGTTTATGGTCATCCATTGGTCATCCATCCCCTGGAACCGGTCGGCGACCTGATCAGGTCCGCCGGCAGAGTTCGCTTCTCTGCGGGAATCGATGCGTGACCTGGTGGCACTGGAGAACCAGAGAGAAAATTTAGAGGGAAACCTGGAAATGTTATCTGGTTGGTGGTTTCAACCCCTCTGAAAAATATATGAGTCAGTTGTTCACCTGATTGCCGACATTTTGCGGGAAAGATCAGTTTTTTGAACTCAGGATTTCCTATGATTTCCGAAAACACATTCCGACTTGACTTTCTCAATATGACTCAATCAATTGTCGAACAAAAAGAGTTATCGCTGCCACTATTGATCCATCATGATCCGTCCCCACTTTTGCGATCCCCATCAGGTCAAGGTGGCTCATCGTGCAAGGCATCTCCAATAGGCTGTTCACACCTTGGCCAGTAACGGGACCATCAAAGCTGGTTGATTCAGCTGCAAGGCAGACCGAATGTCGATGAACATCAATCGAGATAGATCAGATAGACAGACTCCAGTTTGAGCCAGTTTCCAAGAAGGGACACCAACAAATGTCTCTGAGACTTGAACTGCCGAAGGAAACCGTCGTCTTAAAGATTTTGCCTCAGCTCGCAAGTTCATGCAGTGAATGTGTGAATTGACAATCCACAGACTGCGTTCCTCAAAGGGCCTTAGCCATCTACAAGCATCCACCAGTCGACGTGAGAAGTCCAGAGATCCTGAGGCCATTCCATAGCCATGTCAAGTAGGAATATGATCGATCAACCATGGGCCGATGGGCCATTGTGGTAATAATATGTGGCAAATATGTAGTAACATGTGGCAATGTAATATATCGGTTTTTCTTCCAAGTTTTGAGACTATCCCGGTCCGTCTCTGAAGACTCAGTTAATTAATGTGGCAAATTGGCAACTTTCACCATCCCAAATTTTGTAGAAATTAGATGATAAATCCCCATTGACTGATCATATGATCCACAGGAATGGCTACACGATTAGCGACATCCGAAGTTTGGTGCCACTCTATCCTGTCTTCAAACAAGGCTGGAAAATCCACCATTTATAGATATTTATTATATAATAATAGATATATTTATTATAGATCTTAGATATTTATAGATATTTATAGATATTTATAGATATTTATATAATTATATATAGATATAATAGGTGATTTTCCATGATTTTCCCACGGAAAACGCTCCATTTAGTGCATGGCATTTCCCAGCCCTGAGAAGTTTCCGACGGATCGCCTGTCGTGAAGCTGATGACTGATCCACTGCCTTTGCTCTGAGAGCAATGGATCGCTAGGCCTCGGAGTGGTTCAAAAATCCTCCCAAAAATGGGTTTGTTGCCGACGGGATACCCCCAAATATCCCAAATTGCGAAAACAAAAAAATGCGAAAACAAAGAAAAACGAAGCATGTGGACCTTTGGAAGTAAACGTACCGCATTTTCAGACAACCCCATAGGCAGTTGACTTCCGGACCTGAAAAAAGACTCCAAGTATGTTGTTTGAGGCGTATTTACAAAAAACTGGGAACAACAAACAAAACAAACCGTGTGGGTCGAAACCCTAGTGCCCTGATGTGCCCTGCGTTCACACTAGAATGGCTGGTAGTTACGGATGTTCTCCAATCTCATTTGTGTATGGACTTGTCTGAAAATGGGTACCCCCAAATTGGATGGCTGATCCTCAACGTCCGGCTCAAAAAATTGTTTCGTGGGGGTATCAATGTGGGGACAACCCCTAATATTGAACCCAAGGTGGGGTAGACTCAAAAAAAATGGTGATATTTTATGGGACATGATAGGGACTTCACCAACAACGTATGGTGATAATGGATGATCATGATCCCCAATGATGGTTTAGAATAAACTCTCCCCAATATTAATGTCAACTCTGGATTAATAAACCCCTAGGCTGTTTAATTCGGGGGATACCATTTAAGTATCAAATTATGACTATCATAATTTAAATCTTTTTAAATCGGTGTTAAACATTTGGCCCAATGGTAGATTGACCCACACACTTGGCTCTGGGACTGGTCGCGTCACAACCACCAGGGCCAGGAAACAGAACCTGGAGAAGCGCGCGAAAAAAAGCGAAGCAGACGGGAACCCCAAAAAGGGGGGAACCTGAACTTTTCCACACATACTGTGGATGGAAGAAATCCTGCACCAGTTGATAGGTTGTTTAACCCATTATTATAAGGTTTCAACCATCCAAGGTGGTGCATGACTGAACTTCTCCACACATAGCAAGCCACAACACGTCTTCATGAATGGTTGTTTCATGATTTGTTGATCAGATTCCTGCTGCATTCTCGGGATGGGATGAAGCTTTGATCAAACTGCTCCAAGAGAACAGCAGCCTTCTCAATGTGTGGATTTCGGAGGAGGAAGTTGACGACCTGAGTCTTGGCTCCATCTTATGATTATTATGTGACCATAACATACCATAAGCATCCATGAACATATTATACCATGATTATACCATGTTATACCAACCCTTGGGAAATGCCGCGTGTAATTATTCTTGACCAGGGAAGTTCATGATTTTGGCAGGTTCCAACGGTTCCAACGCATTCGCACTGCGCTGCAGCACTGTGGATGAAGGTAAGCTTCCCTACCCGGCGTGCGCTTTGTTGAGCGCGTTCAACTCTCCTTGGTTCAGCGCTGACGGTTGAATTCTTTGGCAAGGCCAGGCAACAACAGTATCCAGGGATATCCAGGGTGTCAGGGAAATGAAAATGCATCTTGTTCGAACAGATCTAGTGATGATGATCCAAATCGATCAATATGAAGTCATGTGTCGACCAGTAAATCATGAGGTGTGCTGCAATGTAATCTTTCCCACTCATATGAGTAGACATGGAATGTGTGGGAGTTCATCTCGATCAGAAGCAGAAGCAAGAGGTACTTCACAAGAAGTAACCAGGTAATAATTGTAAGCGTAAACAACCAATGATTCAACACCACCTAGGATATAGAATGCCTTCCTTTGACCACGAGCCAGCACTCACATAACAAGGGTTTCCATGTTTTTTTCCACAGGTTCATAACGCTTGGCACATTGATGTGCGTTGATGTTTTCGGTTGTGTCTTGGAGTCTTGCCTGAGGACCTGGCAAAAACATTGTTTTGATTCCACGAAGGAAGAGAAAGCACCTCATCTCAACTGCTGAGTCCGTGTGAATCACACGTCATAGGCATATTCTGTGGCCCCCCCTGGAGAATCCGTTGTGTCACTGTGGTACCACTAAGAAACCCTGCAGCATGTCTCTGTCAGCAATGTTGTTGTGCAAGGAGAGCTTTGTTGCAAGGACCCCTTTTTTATCATCTATAATCCCACAATATCCCACATATGATATGGATCAAAAAACCATGGTATTTACACTTTACATCAAAAAGACCTTCAGAAGCTGTCCCTTCCCCCCCGAAATCAGATGGTCCAAACCCCCAGAGGCGCCCAACTCAAATGGAGCCAATGCAGTCCCCTCAGCATTCTGCAGGAAGGCCACTCGGTGTGCCAGTTCCTGAAGGCGCTGAAACTGAGGGCAAAATCAGATCCATATTTTTACCTGCCATCTTTTTGGTGTTCAGTGTTCACCTTAAAATACCGGGCTTTTGACACCAAAAATCGGCTGGAATAAATTCAAAGCTTCAAGTTTGGCTTTCGGAAAGTGTCTATCTCTATGGACTATCAAATTTCAGGTTGGCTTAATCAAAGTACTGAAGAAACAGGAACTATGGGCCATGGCTTACTGTTCGATCATCATTTTCTATCATGTTCATCATTTTTCAGACTTGAGAGAGAAGACTCAAGAGTCAAGATAGGTCAAGATGAATGATATTCTTAATGAAGATTTGTGAAGTGTCAAAGTTGTTCTGCTAAGCTGCTACTGGTACAGCATTCTGCAGATCCTGCCACTCTTCCACCAGGTGCCCCGGCGGGATCTCGAACACAAACCAAGCCGCCAGTGCAGTCAGCATGGCCAGAGAAGAACTTGGTGGCAGAATGCACCACGATGTCCACACCTGGCTGACTGACTTTGGGATCCCAAAGTGGGGAGATCTTGGGAGATCTGCCGGAAAAGTAGAATAAGTTTGAGAAATCCAGAGGCCAACACAGGCAGACTGGAAAACGCCGCAAACAGCGACACCACTGGGACCATGACCCAGGGTGAGTGGTTTACAAATCACTGGAGGCATCATGGTACTGTCCACGGAGACGAGAATGCCATACCTCAGTGGATGGGCGACAGTGGCACTTGCGCTGTGGAGCTGCGCGACTGGGCAGCCCTGACTTGTGAGCAATGGCGCAAACGCCTCGCATGTCTGTGATCCGCATGCGAGGATTAGACCTGATCCGGCCAGGTTTTTGCTGATTGTGGAGGGCCTCAGCCTTTTTCAGCCACCCTTTACAGCACGAGCTGCTGGCTGCCAGAAACACTTTTGGTCATGTTGAAAGATACTGAAAGACACGAACTTCTGAAAGTCTGGAGAGTGGCTACCAAGTGTGACTCTATATATATGTATGTATATATATATATTAAAGGTTTTGGCTGGAAGGTCCCCACGCCCGACCAACCAGCTCATTACCCTAGCGGGTTCGGCGCCGCCCGCGGGTCATATCGACCTCTTTGCAAGTGCTCTCACAGCCTGACCAGCTGTGATCACCACGCGCCCACTTTCGGTCTGGTGCCCACGGCCTTTGACCCGGTCCTTTTGTATGTGCAGGGCACTTCATTGCTTCTTCCTGCACACATCGATCCTGGTCTTCGTGAATCTGATCTGTGGTGAACTTCCTCGTGGCCTTGCTGAACACGGCATCGCTTTCGACGAGAAGAGCCCAGCGAAGGAGCAGAGCGCAAGCTCGACTAGCTTGGTTTTTGCATCGGAAGGGCTACAAGACTCTTTCTGTTCCCCAACTCCGGCATCTACATTACAAGCTCAGTCTGCACCATTCACGAGATCCACGTCTTCTGCGATCAATTCTTGCGGCAGTACAAGGAACAATGGCCTCCAAACAACCTTCTTGGAGATGTGCCACGTGTCACGTGGTCATGAAGGGATCCTTTCCAAGATGTTGGAAGTGCGGGCACGAATGGGCTTCGTGCTACGACCACACCTTTGTGCCGATCGACCAGCGACAGACTTCCTACAGCCAGCAGACAGGGCAGCCTCCACCATGGGATGGACAATGGCAAGGGTCCAACTCTGGTTCATGGAGTCCGAGGTCGCGCACGAGAAGGTCATCGAATCGAGGACGCAAGAACAACAGAGGTCAGGGAATGTGGCAAGGAGGAGATCAACAGTATTCCTCCAAAGGCAATGGCAAGGGACAGGAGCAACATGCACCGGCACAGGTCCCCATGCAGCAGCCTCTCATGCCCTTCCCTGCTATGATGCCTCAATATCAACAGCCGATGATGCAACCTCCACTTCCACCGCCTATGATCGACAAGGGAGCTGGGAAAGGAGCACCTCCCCCTCCTCCCGTGATGTCCACGATTGGAGTGCCTGCACAAGGTATGGTTCCTCAAGTTCCTACCATGCCCTGGGGATCAATTGGACAGATGATTCCCTATCCTGCAGCACCCTCGTGCCCTACGGAACCTGCCACCACATACCGGCAGGATGGCCCAGCCCAACAGAAGTTGAACAGACTTTTGAAGGAGATGAAGAAGGAGGAAGACAATCTCTCGCCGCACCTGCAGTCGATTGCTCACGAGATGCAGAAGCAGGACGAGAAGAACAACATCAAGAACCTCTCATCGGCAGTGCGATCGCTAGGGGAGGCCAAACAAGAATTGCTCGAGGCAGAGAATGCACGAGCCCAACTATTATCTCAATGGAAGATCTTCCTGCAACAGTCAGTCGTGAAGTGGAGAGAATTTGCGGCCAACTTCCATGCCTCAGAAAGAGCTCATCAACAAGGAGTCCAAGCAGCGAGGCTTTCTGTCAAGCGAGCTCAACGAGTCTTCGACCTTGCTTCGAAGAAGGAACAGGCAGGACAGGAAGGGACAGTGACCATCTCAGACGAGGAGGGCGACAACGATGCAGCAGACGATGCCATGGAGGACCCCCACGACGAGAGTGTGCAACGCATACATCAAGGTATGGACTCCCTGGTATCCAGCCTCGAAGAGCTCTCCACGTCGGCAGATCAACTGGAGCAGCGGGTCAAGCGCCCCAGAGTTTCTGCACCAGATGGCAACGCTACCTCCACACCTGCGCCGCATTTTGGTGCGCCCGGTGCTGTATGACAGACTTGTATACTCACCAAGGGCTTTGCGATCGGCCTGTGACCAGCCCAGAGGCGATGAAGCTGCAATGGTCACATTCAGTTCTCCATGAAAGGGACTTCCTGAGCGAGTGGCAAGCACAGGAATGTGCGTCCATGTTAGCTGCTGATATGGGTTTTTCAGCTTGGCTGCGTGTTGACACTATTTCCTTGTCGAGGAGGCGGCGATGCAAATCTGGCCATGTTCACTTTTGTGACAATATCACAGTTTTGGTTGGTGAGGATGACGGTATGGACTTTCGACCCACCATGATACATCACTCTGCCCTTCGTGATTTCAGTGACAAACCTTGGAAGCTACGTTCCCGCCGCTCCAAGTCATTTGATCCCGATCACCAAGAATCAGAAGTGGTCTCCTTGATGGCCAGACGACCCTCACAACCCTCTCGGCCACCTGCCAGTGAAGTTTCGTCTACATCATCTTCATCCACCTCGACCTCATCTAGCTCATCAATGGCCGAGTCAGCAGACTGGCGACAGACAGTTTTGGTTTTGTTGGATGGCCGAACTCTTTCTGCAAGACTACCATGGAATGATGGTGAGCAACTCATTGTCAGCACGCGACAAGCCATTGGAGATCAAGGACATGGTCTATATGGACTACATCATGTGCAACATCGCCCTGAAGACCTCTTGCAGCAAGGACTTCAATGTCTTCTTGTCCAAACTGGCCTTGAACCTCGACCCTCAACATTCTTGAGGCTTGTGCTGATCGACATGGAAATCTTTGAGCCCAACGAGGTGCTTCCAGGAGCCTTCAAGCGATTCTCCAAATGGATCCCGGAGACCATCAATCGGGTGTCCTTTTTCCGCCTGCTTGGACTTGAATCCCTGCTACAAGTGCATCCTGAGAGAAGCCACCTGTGGCACAACAATGTTATCATTCCAACGAATCAGATGAGCCCTATGTACCCGCGTGATGGAGATTATTTTCGAATACTCATCGGCGACAGTGTCGACGGGTTCGCATGTCTGCCTTCCAGTCCTACCTCATTCATTGAGAACAACTCGGAGGAGGATGATGCCATTTCAGGATTGCAGACCTTCACAACAACCACATCTGACCAGGCTCCCCTTGCAGTATCTACTGACGTTGATCCATTGTTCAAAGCGACTGTGTGCATCTCCAGTACTGATTTCTGCCAGAAGGAGCCGACTATGAACAGTGTCAATGAGCCCTTCAGTTACTTTCCATCAAGCTCGAATGCAGACAGTGAGGCTCACCACAGAGACCTAACTGGTCGACCACCGCGAGTAGAGCAACCCATCTGGCAGCAAGAAATTTGGGATCTACTCCGAGCACATGGTGAAGTAGAGATGGAAGAGGAAGGGCCGATCATTTATGTCACTTCCCAATACGTCTCGCACACCAGATTCCCACGCAATACCGTGATGCGGCCACTGCGATTTGACACGGATCATGAAACATGGGAAGCCTCAGTGCGTTTTATGTGGGAAGACTTCATGGATGACCAGAGCCCCTTTGACCTCCACATCGTGATGCCTGACCCACCTATCACCATCTACCAAGGTACGGTTGCGACTGTGTTGATCACGCAACATCCGATACCTGCAAGAGCTGCATGTGTCCTTACCATGGCTGCGCTTGGACATGCCAACCATCACAACATTCAGACTGCATATTCGGCTGCGCAACCTATGCTTGTTGATGAACTGATTGCTGCAGCTGATGAACATCGACTCTGTGTGATTGACGATGCCCATTCACCACCATGTCAGCTATGGAATGGTCCTCAAGCACTACCATTGGGTCACGAAATTCATGTTCACGATGGCTTAGGCCTTCAGGTTCTCGTTCCTGAAGAGAGAGCGCGTAACACCAATCTCATTCCTGCGACCCGTGACGATGCAATGCTTCCCGGGGATCAGGAAGACGATGATCATGCTGCCTTCTTTACGACGAAACCTGCTACAGTCAAGTGTGGCCTCGACATTCCCACTGGACGAGACGAAACCAACTTCTATCAGCAAGCTTCCACAACAATTGCACAGCCTGCACCACAATGGAATCCGGCCACGCCTGACTCATTCCTGGAAAACCTGGCTGGTCTTTGGGAACTTCTGGCGTTCTCGTGGGAGGATGAGCCACGTTCTGGTATGGTTTTGGTATGGTTTGTTGACCACCACTGGCCTGAGCCCTATTGCTTGGCCCCCAGAGCTGTCCAGCTATTCCCAGCCATTCAAGAATGGAGACAGCGCATTTGGCAAGCATGGGAGGATGAGATTGTACCTGGGGTAGCGCTCGATTTCCACTTGGTGATTCCCAAGCCTCCAACTGCTGAAAGTCGTGTCATTGCTCATGTACTACTTGTACAACGACAGCAACCACGATGGGCCACCGTGATTGTCTCTGTTTTTGATGCACGTGCACCTGAACCGGAAGTTCGACAGATGGCAATTACCCTCCCTGATCAAATTCAAATGGATGATCTCTTACAGGTTGTTGGAGTTCACAGAGAGTGCACTATGGTTCTGCCAACGCTGCGCTGTACTGCATGGCATCACGACCACATTCTACGACGAGGTGTACCCCTTCCTGGACGCTCTGGCATTTCTATTCTTATGCAGATCACTGACCCGCCGGTCGCCATTCCTGTTCCCATGGAGGTCGAAGACCATGATGAGGTCGCTGCGTTGCAACAATCTTCACTGCCCATCAAGAACCAAATCAAATTGGAACAGTTGATTCCGGAGAGGCCCAAAGTGATTGTTGACTTTACAGCAGCGGCACAGGCATATTTTGCACTCATGGATGTCCGCCTTGATCTCCTCTCTGATTGGCCAGCATCTCTTGAACTTCCTGAAGAAACGACTGCTGCGCTTGCGGATCTGCATCAATATGAGCATGACACACCCATTCACGCGTTGCACTTCTATGTTGACGGATCCAAAGTCACTGGACATGAAGTTGGTGCTGCCACCATCTGCCTGACTGAGACTGTGAACGGGCTTTCCCTCGCTGGAATCCTGCCCACACACGTCCACTTTGCGGATCACGCGTACATTGGAGAACATGCTGCTATGATACATGCCTTAGTGTGGGCGGTTCATTTTAGCACCTGGCACCTCCATGCTTTTCCTGGTAGATCAATCAACTTCCACTTCAACTTCGACGCAATGAACACAGGATATCAAGCAGCTGGGTGGTGGCGAGCTCATGAATATCGTGAATGGCAAACTTTATTCCGCAGTCTTGCTCACATTCTTGAGCACCGTCATGGTGTTCGAAATGTAGTCTGGACCCATGTTCGAGCACACACAAATCACCCTTGGAATGAAATGGCTGATCGTGTTGCCAAGTATGCATCCATGAACCCTCATGCAGTTGGAACGTGCGAGCAGTGGCATCAATGGCTTTCAGATCCAGCGCTTCTTAATGCCTTTCAATGGATTTGGTACCTTGAGACAATGCGATCTGATGATCCCACAGCAGCCCCACTCCACGGTCTCCTACTTGAGCATACGGTGCTACCGCCACAGGCCTTTGAAGTGCCTGACACGGCGAATCCCGGTCACAGTCTGCCACCACGAGAGGTTCATGTTGACATCAAGCTCGCGACAGCCAACATCCTGACACTGTCTACAAAGGCTGACACCAAATCTACTTCGCTCCACAGACAACAAATTCTGATGCGACAATTCCATGAAGCAGGGTGTCACCTTGTTGGACTGCAAGAAACTCGACATCAACATCTCCAAGACACAGCCAATCCATACTATCACATGGTTGGATCACCTGCCGACAAAGCTGGACAAGATGGTGTGCAAATGTGGATCTCCAAATCTTTACCATTGACTGCGCATGGCGCTGCAGTCGTTGGCAACGAGATCAAGATCATTGCAGCTGCATCGAACTATCTCATTGTCAAGATTGCCACACCAGACTGGCGTTGCATTGCAATCACTGCTCGAGCCCCACACTCTGGCCATGGTTTGCAGCAAGCTGAGCAGTTTTGGCACCATATCACCTCGAGAATACGGCAGTTGGCCCGCACATGGCCGGTTTTCTTCTTGGGAGATACTAACGGCCATCTTGGGGATGAGACCACTGATGCGGTAGGCAGCCTACATGCTCGCAGAGAGAATGAAGCAGGTGCTGCCTTTCATCAATGGCTGCTTGATCAGAGCCTCTTTGTTCCAGCGACTTTCTCTCAGTACCATACTGGGGCAATCGACTACACGTACGTCTCCCCTGATGGTGATCATAGCACGCGTATTGACTACATTGCCCTGCCACAAGCATTGCACTATGACTCTATACGCACATGGGTTGAAGAGGACATTGACATCACCACCTGGCGCCTTGATCATCTACCGGTCCTCTGCCACATCACTCTCAAAGTGACCAAAATGCATGATGATGCAGCCAGGCCAAGCAGAATGTCCCGAAGCAACCTTGGCTCCCATGAGTCTTTTTGCAGTGCAATGCAACACACAGAGACATTTCATGCGCTCCATGAAGGCATTCAAATGCCCCCTTGGTGCTGCGATCCACATGTGACTGCGGATGCCCTTGCCACTCAGACGCAACATGCAATACAGCGGCTGTTTCCACGAACCAGGCGAAGTCCACGCAAAGTTCACCTCAGTGAGGCCACGTGGGACCTTGTCTGCCGCAAGAAGTACCTCTTCAAGCAGTTGCGAGCCCTGAAACGAACCAAAATACTGACCCAGCTGCAGGCTATCTTTCAGGCCTGGCGCCAGCCACAACAAAACCAAGTGGTTCGAAGTTGGCTGAAGCTCAATGATCATGCGACTGCCATCACCATGCAGTCGCTACACAAGGCCACACGCCAGGTCACTGAAGCAGTCCGTGCTGAAGATCGAGCCTTTTACCATGAACTTGCTCAACAAGCGGCCCACACTTTCTCTGTGGAGGGTCTGACTGCGCTCTGGAAACGCATCAAGGCTGTGCTCCCAAAGCAGCGTCTACGACGATCTGTCCAGAGATATGATCTAGGTGATGCACTACTTCAACATTTTGAGCAACTTGAAGCAGGCACAACCACAACAGCCGATGCACTGAGACAGAGATGCATAGAGCGGAACGTGCACAATGTTGACCACCAACCATGCATATCTCACATCGATCTTGCTGAACTTCCCACCCTGGCGGAAACCGAAGATCTATGCCTACGTCAACGTCCTCACAAAGCACCAGGACCAGACGGCATCTCTTCAAATGTATGTCGTTACGGCGCTGCAGCGGTATCACCACATTTGCATGGAGTCATGCTCAAGGCCTTTCTCTCCGCCATGGAACCATGCCGATATAAAGGTGGATATCTGATGCCCATATGGAAGCAGAAGGGACCGCAACACCAAGCGGAATCCTACCGTGGAATTCTCTTGAGCGAGAGCTACGGCAAGGTATACCATGCATGGCTGCGGCGCCGTCTTCTACCCACCATGCTCACGCGGCGAGCGTTGGGCCAACTAGGTGGGTTGCCATCACAACAGACCACATCTGGCATCCAAATGTTGCGTCTGCATGGACGGCTTGGACGAGCACGGTGCATCTCAACAGCGGTGATATTTGTGGACCTCCGCTCGGCATTCCATCATCTACTCCGTGAGTTCATCTTTACAGAAGATTCGCCTCTGAAGTTTGATGAGCTGCGTACAGTGCTGGATCCCATGGACTTCAATTTGGAGGAGTTAGCAGCTGACCTTTATCAGGCCACTCTACACCGCCCAAATGACATGCCCCCTGCTCTTCGCCAATGCCTTGCGGACGTACATCGAAGTACTTGGTTCCAATTGAAGTCCGAAGGCAATGAAACCACCGAAACCAGAAGAGGCACGCGCCCTGGGTCACCCTTGGCTGACATTGGATTCAACCTGCTCATGGCCAAGATCATTCAACTTCTTCGAGAGCAACTTCATCAAAGCTCTCTCCATTGCCAAGGACAGAACTCCCTTGGGCTTGAGGTACCTCCCATTACATGGGTGGATGACCTAGCGGTGCCGCTAGCAACCACCCGGCCAGAACACCTCCGACCGCTTGTGCAGGAGGTCATTGCCATGCTCCACACGACCTTCCAGCGATTTGGCCTTTCTCTCAACATGCAGAAAGGGAAGACGGAAGTAGTCATGATGTATCGAGGACGAGATGCCAACGCCCATCGATCTGACCTCTTCGACACAGCTGTTCCTCCGACCATCGTCACTGCCACCTCGACTCATGTGCTATCTCTACGAGTTGTTCCGTCCTATCGGCATCTCGGAGCACGATATACGATGGACATTGACATCCAGGAGGAAATTGCCAGTCGCATTGCGATGGCCCAACAGGCCTTTGCTGAAATGAGGAAAGCAATTTTTGGCAACCATGCTCTGGCCGCTGATGCGAGAACCAAACTTTATGAAAGCTTGGTCCTTTCCAGATTGCTGTACGGCTGCTCTGTCTGGAGCGACGTTCCAACCTCGTCCTTGAAGAAGCTTGAGGCAATGATTGTGAAGCACTACCGGAGCATTTACAATGATGGGTTTTGGAATGCGACGGACATTGATGATGAGGAGTTCTTTGCCACACATCAACTTATGCCATTTCGCATTCATTGGGCACGCCATCGTCTTGTGTTTCTGCAACACCTCGCACGACATGGCCTTCCTGTCCACCTTGACCTTTTGATTGAGGAGTTCCGCACTGGAAAGGGATGGCTTCATGAGGTTCAACATGAACTGAGATGGATGCAAACACTTGTCGACATCCCATTTGTGATTCCGGTAGAAGCAAATATGTGGCATGATTTCTGGGATACTCTTGCGTCATGGCAGCCTTGGAAGCATACAGTCAAGCGAGCGTGCAAGAAGCATCTCCTGCAGGAAAAATTAGCTTGGGAAGTGTCGATGTATCATGACAAGATCATCCAGGAATTGCAGCGCTTTGGAGGCTCTCTGGCTGACCCAGAAGATGGAGAAGCTCTGACGACACCAGCGCATGGCTGTTCATTTTGCTCCCAGAGCTTTCCTACTATGCAACAGCTTGCACTTCATGCCTTTCGCAGACACGGTATCGTTGCTCAGGAACGACACTATGCACAATCCACAGTTTGCCCAGGATGTTTGAAAGATTACCACACCACCTTCCGGGTGACTCAACATCTCCGTTATCGACGGAATGGATGCTGGGATCGCATTTATGGAGCTCGAGCACCAGACACTCCGGTGACCATCGAACTGCCAACGCATCTGCACAAGGTGAAGCGCCTTCCAGCAGTACGACGACACTACGGACCCATTCGACCGACAAGTGTTCAGAGACTGCGGATTGCATTGCGACAGGATATTGTCGCCCTGAGAGCTGAAGGGAAGCCCGAATGTGCATGGTGGTTTCCGTCTGATGATGAACCATTGGTTCAACAAGCCAATGACCTTCTCCGGGCAGCTTTGCATGAATGGATTAACATGCAACACCCAACAGAGATTGACTTTCAGAATGTGATGTTTGGTGCCCTTTTCACCTTGGAAGCAGAAGATCCTCAGAGATGCCGCTTATTCATCCACTGGATCGAGAAGCACTTGTACGATGATTGCCCCGCTGACATTGACCCGGACATTGCGTTCCTTTTGGAGCGTGCCTACCCAGCGATGTTGGAAGATCTGCCTACATGGCAAATCCGTGCTCGAATGAAGGTTCTCACGGACCGCTGGATGAATCTTCCACCTGATCATCCCGAATTTGATGCACCACCTCCTCCTGAGGTTCATCGCCCCTATGATCGTGTACACCATGTACCGATGAAATATTGCGGCCTGGCAGCTCACGAAACCAAGCATCGACGCTGGCGTTTCCTGCACAGCCCGCAGCGGAGACCAGTTGCGCCCCATGGGCCCTACTACGTGGTGCACCTTTATTCTGGGCGCAGGCGAGAAGAAGATTTTCAACATTGGATGGAGCACTACATCAACCAGTATCACCCGGCACTACGAGGATGTGTCTACGTCATCTCCGTCGACACCGCGATCCACCACAGTATGAACATCCACAGCCCTGCGTTGTGGAACCATCTGTTGGACTATGCCCGTGCTGGCAGATTGTTGGCCTTGCTTCTTGGGCCACCATGCGAGACATGGTCAGCAGCGCGCGGACATCCTCTACCTGGTGACGATCGACGTGGGCCTCGCCCTTTGCGCACAGCTGCTGATTTGTGGGGATTACCCCTACTCTCGCTGGCGGAATTGCTGCAGCTTAGCGTGGGCAATTGCCTGCTGCTCAAGGGCATCTGGCTGTCGGTCGCGGTGACCTTCCACTCCGGATCAATTGTCCTGGAGCACCCTGCAATGCCCTACGATGAGGACCTTGCATCGGTGTGGCGGAGTGGAATACTATGTCTTCTACTTCGAGGAGGAGATTCTTTCCGTCGCACTACGATACACCAATGGCGTTACGGCGCAGAGGGTGTCAAGCCGACCATGCTCCTGTACAGCAATGGATCGCTTCCAAGTGCACTGGAGGCTTGTGAGCTAAGTGATGCCACCAAGCCGAATGTGCCATTGATAGGACGCGATGCTGCTGGCCGTTTTCGTACAGCTAAGGCCAAGGAGTATCCGAGTGCGCTCTCCAGAGCTTTTGCACTTTTTTTTAGTGCGCGCTTTGCCCGCCTCCACCTGCAAGGCGAAGAGCATGCTGCGCACCCTGAGATGTTTGAATTCATTGAGAAATCTGCCACCATTGATAGCGAAGGCCAGATGATGCCCGATTATCAACCAGTTTGAGACCTCTCCTGGTGTGGCTTGCATGCATGGCACGAGATATCTCAAAGGCCGAGGAAAAATATATATATTAATATAATCATATATCAAATATTATGTCGGTATGTCATATGTATATCATATGTACAACATAGCTTCTATATAACACATAGTACATCATAGTACCCAAATTCGGCAAGTCCCACAAAGGGCGTTTCAGCAGGCGTTTCACCAGGCTCCCCAAACGGGCTCTCCAAATGGATGAGCCGAGTTTTGGGAGTGATCGCCTCAGATCCATCCCCAGTGATTTGTTCGGCAACTTTCTGGCTGAACTTTACGGGGTAATCTGTAAATAGACCATAGATGATCTATCAACATCTACCAACAAAAAAGTTTCTTACATATCCTATATCACATGATCATCATATATCATCATCTACAGTATAGTCTGTTATACATTCTAATACTAATGATACATTCTAATACTAATGATATCCAAGATGATGACCTAGGTTTTCATGATATATCCAATACATTCTCATACATTCATCATGATTAATCTTATCCATCTAATCATTTTCAAAGATTCCTCAATCACCCAGCGCCTTACCTACGTCGCGACCTACGTCGCCAGCGCGGGCGATCCGCCGGACCCAAAAACGCCATCGCCTTGCTCAGAGCATTCAGATCGGTGGTGTCGACAAACTTCACCTGGCGAGGCCAAGCCGATTAGCCATGGAAGATGACTGGGAAAGCAGTGGTTTTTTTCATGATTACTAACGAGTAATCAAAGGTGTATCCTGGTTGATCATAGTTGAGAATGGTTCATAATGGTTTAATATAATGCAATGGTAAATAATGATGAATAATGGATAATAATGGTTGTATAATGGTTAATTACTAGAAAAAAAATGATATTGGCACATCATGGCTAATAATGGGTGTATAACTAACAATCAGAGATGAATAATGGATAGTTGGAATAATGTGGGTCCACCCAATGCCATAAACCGTCCCCAAGTCATCACCATATTAGTTTGATGGGTGGTAGAAACAAACCATCGCCAAATGGTAGGTTTATGGCATTGGTAATGTGGTAAACCCAACTATAAACCATCCCCAATACAGTATCACCATTCCTATGGGTGGGATTCAAACCATCCCCTAATGTGGCCCAAATGGTAGCTTTATGGCAATGGGTTTGCCACATTACAAGACCAAGAAACCATGAAAGATCATGAAAGATCATGAAAGATGGTGTGCGAGTCCTGTGAGATATTTGGAGCCACAGCCGCGACCCTTGGCCATGCCAGCAACACGTCAATGCCACTGTTTGTGCAGTCCTGCGGGGTTGTGATGGGTACCATATGGTACCATGAAATCTGAAATGCATGGGACTGATCCAACCCTAGCACTGCTAGACACACACAGATCAGCTGTGAGAATGGTTGGTTCGTCAAAACCTCAGGGATATAATTCATGGTTGCTACCGTTTGACAATGACATGTCAATAGATCTATTTCTCCGCACGAGATCTGGTCACATCCAAACATTTTAAAAATATATGGCTCACGTTAAGGGCGCCCCACAGCTTCACACATGGACATATTGGGACATGTTGGGATCCTGCAATCACTGGACATCACCCAAGGTGCCATGAAAAACGGATTGGATGACTTGGATGACTTGGTCCTGTGTCAACAAGCGATGCATCCCGCCATAGATGTCTTCATTTGCGATGACCTGAGCCGTTTTTCACCCATCTCCATGGAACTGTTCCAAGGATATCCAAGGATTACTACAAACATCAACAACAACCAAACAAACATCAATAACAACCAAACAACTACAACCAATAACCATGTTGATTACCAACCACATACAACCAATAAGCATGTTGATTTACCGGTGTTCCTGTTGTCTATGTCACCATAACTCCGACATTTTCGGGGTCCCCACCTGGTCACCGTGCTTCAGCAAGCGCATCACCGTGTGGAGGGCCTTGGTGAAATCCTACCAGTGAGGATCTCAATGGATCTGGCTAGATCTGGATAGATCTGGATAAATTGACCAAGCTGATTTTCGATCATTTATTTAGATCAGTTATGATCATTTCGGGGATAGTTAGCCATTACCTAGAAGCATAATTTCAGTGACATCGCAGTGAGGTTGTTCTGAGAGAACGACACAGAATGGTCACTAGTTGTCACCAAGATACCGCCATGCCAGATGCGAAGGCAAATGCCGCTGCTGCCTTTCAGAACGCCACTTGACAGCTCAGAATAAGGAAGCCGATGTTGACGTGAAAATGAACATATTAGAATATTTCATGTTAGTGTATGATTAAAAAATAATATATCTATCTATAATCATGTATCATAAATTAGATATCTAATATATCTAATATATACTATATCTAATAGTTGACATTATAGTGATCCTAATTGGATGCAGAAACCACCGGAAAGGAACCACCGGAAAGGCCTGTTCCAGCATGGCCACATGTTTTTCCAATGCCGTCCTGGCCAAAAATAGGATGGTTGGCCAATGCCATGTGGTTCGGTTTAGTTGTTTAATGTTATAACCCCATGCAAGATGATATATACGTTGCGGTAACATAGGAAACAACTTGGTATAGGTTTGCTAAGTGGTATAACTTTCTGGAGAGTG
>Ga0126342_10006712_pt1 | contig 20461 bp, 23 predicted proteins | sample Cyp1metagenome_FD_92528 | JGI IMG/M metagenome (GOLD analysis project Ga0126342, IMG submission 92528) | Coral microbial communities from Lord Howe Island, Old Settlement Bay, Australia - Cyphastrea 1 metagenome | ecosystem: Host-associated > Invertebrates > Cnidaria > Coral ...
CACTGAATGACACTGCACCACAGATAGACAGGTAGACAGATAGACAGATAGATAGATAGATAGACAGGTAGACAGCTAGACAGATAGACAGATGAAAGAGAGAGAGAGAGAGAGATAGATAGACAGATAGTTAGATAGATAGATAGGTAGGTAGGTAGATAGGTAGATAGGTAGATAGGTAGGTAGGTAATTAGATGAAAGAGAGAAAGAGAGAGAGAGAGAGAGAGATAGCTAGATAGATAGATAGATACATAGAAGATAGATAGGTAGGTAGATAGTCAGAGAAAGAGAGAGACAGAGAGGAGACCTCAAGCACCTTGCAGTCCATCAGTGGATTCGCTTTGCCATCCCTGATTCACAACAACCAACCTCTCCTATAGGTTTCCTATTTTTGAAACTTCCGCCACCGCCTTGTGCGGTACTACTGGAATAGATGAATTAGATATTGATGAATACGATTTAGATATTGATAATTATAGAAAGTATTCTATAGATATTTGATGAATATTGATGAATTATGATGATATAATATATATATATTAATAGATATTCTGATATTCTATAGATTTGCTAGATATTTTATACTAGACATATTAGATATTGGTATAAGATGCCTGAAGAAATCATTAGATATATTGGTAATATATATATATATACATACCTTAAGAATCAAGAACCTGAGAATTTGTAGGTTCTGATAGAAGACCTCGGCTTTTCTTGTCTTGGGAGCTATAACCCCGGTTTTTCATTGAAAACCCCGGCTTTTTGCCAGATCCATGTTTTTTTTTTGATGTTTTACTGCATTCTTGACATTTCTTATAACCAATTCATACTTTGAACTAAGATGGATCCCTTCACATAAACCCCATGTAACTCCATGATCTATCTTTGGGGCCGCGCCTACAGCCAGGAATGCTGGCCAATGGTTCCAAAGAGAAACAGCGGTGGGAACATGAGGTTCGCTGCCTCAAACATAGTATAATTTTTTAAAAATTACAGTTTCACTGCTATATTGCACAATCAGCTTCAAGCATTTCCCATATGTTTGTTTTGTATGGCACTGATTTCAGCACACAAGTGCTGCCGAAAGAATAAAGGAAAATAGACATCTTGGAAAACCAAATAGCCAACTTTAAAATGGCTCAATGCAGAACAACTTGAAGAAGGCTTTTTCATGGCCCATGTGTAGCACACTAGGTAAGAATATGACACCACGCAATACAAACTGCAACTCCAACACCCAGAGCTCAGCGTTTTTCAACGCTATGGTGGCAATACTTCAGCCAAAGAAGTCGCAGGCACGGTCTCTCCTGGTGATGAGTTGAGGGAGAGACAAACTAAAGGGGTAGCATGGGGTAGCCTTTAAAAACTATTCAGGGTTGCGCCTCAGGGCAACATGCATTACACCATCCAACTGATGTGGAGATCACGAATCAGTTTTCCAAAAAAATGATTTGTGCAGAAGCAATTTAGGCTCAATTTTTCTTGGTACGTCACTTCTTGGGGATGGATCCTGAGGGGGCTGATGCAAATGCCAAAGGTTGCCCCGTAGGGGGGATTCATGTCGAATGGGAGCGCGCTGATGCTGTGCGCAATCATCTCCGAGAAGAAGGTGCTGTTCTTTTTGCGGAGGGGGTTGCGGAGAGCGTCAAGAACGCAGTGAAGCCGCACATCCATGCCTACTTGATCCCTTTGCTCACGAGGATGGCTGAACATGATTCCAGGCCACAGCCACTTGTGGACCCCTTGCGGGATGAGTTGTCGTTGCTGTACAAGAACATTTCCAAGCAATGTGACGAGACCACGATTGTGCATGATTCGTGGTTGACTAGAAAATTCCTGGGCATGATCAAAATGAAGGTTAGGAAGGAAAAACCTTCTTGCGAATTTTGCCTTTGTGTTTCAGCAGTCTTTGGTGTTTGAAGTGCCTGGTTGTTAATGCGATACTTTATATTTTTTACTTGTCAAACGCATATACTTGTTATTTCTTAATCTGAATACTGAGCTTCTATATCCTTTTATTTTCCACTCTAAGGATCGTGCGTTCCAAGAGCTGTGCTTGATTCTGAACCCAATGCTTCAGGACACACCGTTGTGAGCCATCGTGGACTGGCACTCACTGGTTATACTAAGTAAGAACCAGCGGCCATGGTACTCCAGAACAAACAAAGCATGTATAGCTACTTCTTCATTTATCGGAGACTTTGAGGTTGCATTCTCTGCCTTGATTTGGCTAGGACCTCTGCGACGAGATCAACCGAAAGACTGAAGAAAAGAAAGCTCGCCACAGCAAGGTCTTGGGTGTTTACTTGATGTGGTTTAACATACTGCTTAAGAAACCTACAAGCTTACAACATGTCAGTGCCAAGTTACTATTACTTGCACGCATGGATGATTTTGGATGCCATACGCCCTATGACCCAAAGACCCCAAATCTTGCGCAATATAATTAATCTATCACCCAATTTTGTTCTTCAGATTCAACCGAATAAAAGTGGTTACGCAGGATAGCTTGGAAGATCACGATGATGACTACGACGACTCCCCGGAAGCCATGGAAGCCAATGAAGGATCCCCAGAACAGCGAGAGGAAGAACCAACCCCAGAGGTTCTTCAATCGCAGCTTTTGGAAATCCCAGACAGCCAGGTGCCACCACCGGCCCTCCCAGCTGCTTCTCCTGTCCCAGCTGAAGTAGAGGTTTCCTCTGCTCCTCCGGCTGCCGCTGCAGTTGATGGAAGTGATGCTCTAAGTTTGTGTAAAATTCATCTTTAACTGCAATACCACAGCATTGAAATCAACAATCGCGAAATGCATACCCAGGATTACTTTTCAACTCATGGGATTATTCATATGTTCTCTCAAATTTCACTGCGGTTAGGTGATGCCCAATCAATTGACGACAAGATTGCGGCTGCACGGAAACGGTTGGATGAGTCTGTTGCTTAGCCCCACCACTGTGGCTTTCAGTCGGTTTGCAAACGATAGGGACACTGCTCTCTGGTTTTGTTTAATCCACCGCTTCAAGATAAGCCAAACAAGTCTGAAAGACTTAAATTTAAGATGTTTAACAGTATTATGATATATATTATGTAGAAAGCGCAAGCCTGACGCCTGTTAGCCTAGGATCAGGGCCAAGAGGGCAAGCCAGGCAACAAAGGAAGCCAGCACACCCTCTACTACGACAGCATCTGGAGGTTAGACCTGGCTGTTGAGTTGATTTGAGTTCATATCAAACCAAATTGTCCTTAATTTTACTCATCAAAAACTTTAAGACTGACCCATAAAATGCACTAGCTCCTACTTTGGTCACTGGTTTCACGTAATACAAATCTGGTGTTGTTTCAGTTTTCTTTTGCTTTTCGTGTTTGGTTGGCAAAGTACCGCCAAAACTACCCAGGAGAAAGTCGCAATGTTTCTGGGATATCACCGGATGTTGTCGACACATTGCCTATGTCTACTGAGCATATCAATGCGATTGCCAATGACCTTGCTTCCCGACCTTCACCTGAACCCATCGCATCCCCAGAATTGACTTCTGAGCAGCGCCGTTTGAAATTCCAAGGAGCCGATCCAGTTGCCAAAGAACCAGAAGCCTGTCCTGCTGAGCCAGCTTCAGCTGCACAAGCTGAACCTGCAGAGGAAGTTGATGTCGGCCGTGGTATGGAGGATTTGGGTTTGGGGAAGTACTTTGTCTATATGCATGTAACAGGATATGATTTGCATTAAGAAAAATCATCAACAAAGGCTGCTTCAACAAGCTTGGGACAAGTTCTATACACTCTTCAAACGGTGTGCGCACATGAACTGCTTTTACATAAACGTATGTATAAGTTAATTCGTTAAAGTGCTAGCCCCTGTAGGAGGAAGATGCGGAGGATGAGTTTGTTACCAGGAATGACCAGCTCACAGCCAAGCACCAAAAGAAAGCTGACAACAAAGCAGGAAAGGGAAAAGGAAGGGGTCGAGGAAGGAGCCGAGGCAAAGGTGAAGGCAAGAAACGCAAAGGAGGAAAGGCCAAGAATACGGATGAGGAAGGATACTCAACCAAGAAAACAAAAGAAACAAAGGTCAGAAAGTCAAGGAAGAGAAACATGCTGTCAGCTGGCAGCTCGCCAGGGCCAAGCACAAGCAAGAAAAGCAAACGCAATGATGCGAAGTCTCAGGATTCCCAGGTGCCCAAGGCAACTCCCAAGGGTAAGGCCAAAACAGCCAAGGCAAAAGCAGAGGCAAAATCCAAGAGCAAGCCAGCCCCAAAGAAAGGTCGTGAGGCAGGTGCTAAGTCAAAGGCATCTCCCAAAGCCAAGGCTAAGGGAAAAGCAAAGGCCCAGCCCCGTAGCCGCAGCAAAAAAACAGGGCCCCACCTGATGGAAAGCGCATTGCACGATGATTCCCTTGTCAAGTCACTGATGGACCATGCCCGTCAGTTCGGGCCCGAGTTGGAACATGATACCGCAGCTTTGAAAGAAGCAGTAAAGGCTGCGCGTGTGCAGTTGGAATGGGCAAAGCTCATGCCCTACTGGAACCGCGGTGACTGTGGATTGAAAGTTTGGGATGAAGAGACTGAGTCCTTCAAAGGAAGGGATACTTTTTCCTTCCACGGCTCAAGTGCCCCCAATCGCTACAAGCTAGCCGTGGCAGTGCGCTGTGCTGAGATTGCCGTTACTTTCTTGCAACAGCAGTGATGATCCAAATAAACTGGTTTTCAAAATATTGCATGGATATCCATGGTTCCAAGTGACTAATCCTCAAAGCATTTCAAAGCTGTTGTACTTCTGTATTTTTAGGTTGTTCTTTGTCCCAAGTTGATTATAACTTGCCCAGCCCGGCACATATCAAAAACATGCTTTATAAGTTGTATATACAATGCTTTCAACCCTGGATTGTGGACTTGAACCTGTCTTATCGTATCAGTGTCATTTACATACAATAAAGCTACGGATATTGTACAAAAATAGTTTGCCCAATTTGGTTGGGCATGTTTGGGTCATCCCAGGCTGAGGGAATTGGGAATTGATGCAATGGCTGAAGGGTTCGAGAAGGATGGGGAACAGATCAGAATCCTCAAGCACAATGCGCAGCTCGCTTTGTTCTTCTTTGCCAACGGCATGGGCGAAGACGAGCCGTTCCAGGATTCCGATGAGAATGGTGGCAAGTGATGGATGTTGGTAAGTGATGTAAAATTTGGTGATAGAAGTCTTTGCAGCTTAGAGCCGAGTCAATTGGCTGCTGCTACTTAGGTTTTGATCTATGTGCGATATCAAATGCAGTTGGCGTGCGTATCGATCTCTGCTGGGGTTTGTACAGGATTCATGCCTTAGGCTTAGGTGTCAACGGCTGGACTCACTTGGACATACCATGTGCACGAAACTGGTATGTAGCCGAAGATTTGGATTAAGAAAAAAAAGCTCATTCCTAGTTTTTTCAACACTTTCTTTGAAGATCCAGCTCAGCATCGACACGTGGCATGTTTCTGTACCGCGGTTTGGTGCCAGAGAACTCATGTGGCTAGCTCGCTGACAGGAGTTGCGAAAAAGTGGTGGTGGTGGTTGGGTCATTGATCAATCCCTATATGCGCCTGGATCAGTCTTTGAAACCTGAAAGATATACTATGATATGTGAGGTAAGGTATGTTCCTTTTTTGGGAGGCTGTTGGACATAGAAATCTCGTTTGATGATTGCTGTATATATTCGCCTATATATGTAGTGAACTCCCAACAAGTTTATATACCCCAACAAATTTATATACCTTTGTGAAGATGGTGAAAAATAAGAGCAAAGATCGTGTTTGAAATCCATGATTTGAAACTGCATTTTTCCACTTCTGCGGTCAAATAGGTTTGTGATCTTGGGTTCAATAACTCACGGGATAGCCGAATGAACTTCTACACCCTGTTGCCCGGCTTGCCAGGCCTTGTGCCTTGCGACTGGTAGTGGATGCCCAGCCTGTGCAGAAACGTTTTCCGAGTGAGATCCAAGTTTGCCAAGAAACGACGACAAGCTGGCTTGATTAAACCATGATGCGAATGATCTTTTTATCAAACATGCTTTGCACTTCGTACTCTGGATTTCTCGATTGACACAAGAAATAGTACCATTGATAATCGCTGAATATGAATATCAAAACAGGTGATTGCACATGCTGTTGTTTATTTTTTGTCCCAACCATTGCATGGGCAGCGATCTCCCTGCAGCATTCCGTGGGTCAGACCAACCAGATTTAGGGTTCAGCTACCTGTTAGAAACCTTCGGTTCCATGCCTGGTGGAAACACCTTAGACCTGGATGCCCTGATGTACCGGCTGCTCCAAATGAGATGTCCAAAGGCTCGAGATTTTGAAGCCAATTTTGATTCTCATACTCTATATCTTCTTGATGCATATTTAGTCTGGAAATATCCAAGCTTGTTCTCCAGCATTCCCGAGCAACCGTTGTTCAGAAGTCTGCAGGTAATGGCCGCCATCATCCTCTGCGTCCTGTGGACCTCAACTTTTGACCATGCCGAGGATTGACGGGGTGGGCTAGATCGACGTAAAAGGGATACACACTCTATCCATTTCATAGTCAAAAAAGGGAGTCAGCATGAAAATGATAAGCCATTTTAATTGGAGCATTGTAACGTTTGGTCTTTCATATTTCCATACTTAAGGTATAGAACTGTATGTAGCGCATTTGTTGTCATGCCTGCTCAGACCTTCGACATGCTGGAGTTCTACGCTGGCAATGCCAACTTGTCACGATGTATGAAGGCCAGTGGACTTCGAACAGGGAGCTTGGATATAAAGTTCCAAAGGGAGGGAGCTCACCCACGATCCTCGAACCCCATGGACATCTTATCAACTTCGGGGTTTCTGTTCCTACGGTTCAATTTAAATTCAAAACTTTGCATGGTTCTTGTTTATTTCCCATTGACTGGCCCAAAAACACCCAAAGAAACAATAGTACCCAAAATCATGATTTATGATCATTGAAGAAAAACATCATCTCAGGGTGGCAGTGGCTTGCATTTTGAAATGCCGGCTGGATGGTTTCCTAGCCTTCTTCGCAATCAAATGTGCCAGCTGGACATCAATCAACGCTGGGACGAGTAACCGGTCTCCATGCGCAAGCATAGGCTTTGATGAATATGCCAGTGTTTCCTGCAGCAATGCAATGCTGGAAAGGACCCTGCTGACAAACAACTATATATGTTATCTTGAGGGAGGGCCCATCAATGATGATAGGGCATGGTAAAATATCAGTGGGATCACGCGTCCTTTTTTTCATATAAGAATCAAACAATCAGGAAATATTGCTTTGCAGATCGCATAGGTTGTAGTCAATGCTTAAGAACGGGTAACCATTGATTTTAAAGCTTTAAGGATGCCAGAATTTGAGCTATACATGCTTGTGGATTCTACAAAAATGATATGTTACAATGATGTTATTATGTTCTGGTGTGATTCAACTCGCGCCACGGCTCAGGACACTGTACTTGATGGTGCTGACAGTTTGCTTGGGAGGAACATGGGTGCTGGAACAGCCACGAAATAGCAATATGGAGTTTTACCCCTCCTTTGTGGAATTTCTCCGCCTATGCTATGTTTGTGGCAACAACAGCTCATCTGTAACTTCTGCAAAAAATATGCATTTCTTCCATGGTGTAGTTATAGTAGCAATAAGCATGTGTGCTAATCAACACATCTTTAGGGGTCGAATGCAGCCCTCGAACTTAGGTATTCCGGGTCGGATGGTGGATGGGTCACTACTCATCCGCTACACCTAAGCGCCATTTTGCCTACAGCAACAGCCCATGGATCAGACAGTTGGACAAAGGCACCCTTCAATGGAAACGAGGTAAGGGGCCTGCAACAGCTGTGACTTATCAGTCCAAGTCTGGCAAGAAATGCTATAAAGGCACAAAACATTTGAAGAAGACAGAGCTACTCGATAGCTATATTTTGGGTGGAGATTTTCTTTCTAATTTTCCAAATTGGGGGCCACCATTTTGACGGTTTCCTCAAATCAGGAGCTGCGAGTTGCTTTCTGGCATTTATATTTTGATATGATATGTGTCGATTGTACACTATATATAGTTGAGCGTCCACCGGAAACTTGTTCAATTCAAACCCATCATGGTCTTGATATCCCCCAAAAAGATGTAGCCAATAGCCACTTACCATTGGTTTTCGTCCATCCCTGTTTTGGATAGCATTCGAAATACTTTCCAGTTGGGGCACCACCAGAAGAATAAGAAGATATGATTCAATCCATGTTGGAGTTTGAGTTGGGAATTCAAATTTGGGACTATTTCAATTCGCATTTCTTGGATGGCCCCAAACTATTGGAATAGGCTCACCTCATCCAAATGCATACTAAGGGAATACACCATCAAATTTGGACGATGCCTGGTGGACCTCTTCGGAAACCTTGTCTCCACGGCGCATGGCCAGCCAAGTCTCCCACCAGCAGTTCCCGTGGCTCAGGCCTCCTTTGATGCTCTTCCAGATGCTGGCTTTGACCTTGGGTACGCCAGACTCTGGGAGGCGTACGGCTATATTCGCCGTGGAAAACAAACACCTGGCCATTCCGGCCGAATGGAAAGAGCTGTTGCCAAAGCCTTTATGATGGAATTCCATCATTTAAGGTATAGATACCAAAGGTATTCTTCACAACATCTCAGAACCTGTCGTGGGTCAGTGATGGAACAAACCATGGACTGGATACTGTTTACCCACAAGAATGTTGACATATTCACAAGAACAAACCCTAAATCAGAAACGTACCGATTGAACATATGCAACAACATTTTGCATTGAGTGGGCATTAGCAGTATCCATTCCCAAAAGCATAGAAAGGAACTCATTTCTGGTTTTATCCCCAAACTTGTGGTGTTTTTAGCACTTCTAACGGTTTTTTTTCTGCACTTTTGTTGTTTTTTGTACTTTTTTGACGACTTTTCCCAGAACCCGTAGAAAACCCGTAGTAAACCGTAGAAAACCCATCCATAACCGTAAAACCCAGGGTTTTTGCAAAAACCCCGGCTTTTCTAACCCGTAGAAAACCCGTAGTAAACCCGTAGTAACCCGTAGAAACCCGTAAATTAAAGATGGGTTCTGAGGGCTTCCTGGAAGCTTTCCGGAAGATGCCTTTTTGTGGCTTTTTCTTAATTCAAACCGCGTTCACAAAACGTGGACAATTCAGCTTCGCTTCTCAATCCATATGTAGTGGGGAAAATCAATGCCTTCAAAATGATCAACTGTTTCGGGTATTTTGGGATTGAATTTTTGAGCATGTGTGGTGAAAACATATGAGGTATTTGACCAGCTGTGCCCTAGCATTTGGCAAACAAAGGTGAATAGTAGGACAGTTTTGCGCTGCCCAGCTAGTGATGGTCTCCCAATCTGTCTCGACTTCAAGCCGGGTATGGAGTTGCGCCACCTTTAAAGAGGGTGTTGACCAAGTTGCTTCCAGTGCCGAGCAACTTGAAGCTGAAGAACGTGAACTGGAGCAGCAGATTGAGGCCACGTCACTGCACGTATGTTTCCGACACCAGGTCAACATGTATATGGTTAAGCGATTGAAACAACTAAGATTTGTGACATTTTGTGACTATTTCTTTTTCCACCCAGGGACTCAGAAGTCATCAAGTTCGATACATTACTTCTTTCACCAGTGTCACTCCAACAATCTGATATAATTGTTTTCTGATTGTTTGGTATCTGGGTTACTTCCATACATAAGTCATGTGAACAACTTCTCTTTGTAGTTTGACAGCTCGCTGCAGGAGATGATGAAGCTCAAGCATGCCGACATGTCATCGATTGGTGCTGCCCCAGAACAGGCGGCTACTCTGATCCAATTTTAGAATGGGAAAGTAAACCAAGACCATAAACCATGCAGTAATCTAATCAAAAAAGACCAGATCCCATACTGTTGGATTGTCATACCTGGTCAATTCCAGGCTCCTGCGGATTCCAAGCCTGGTGGAGATTGTACGCCCTCTGTGCTCGAAGTTGCAGCCTCACCCACTGCGGAAACTCAGGAGGCTATGTGGGTAACTGCAGTACCTATTTCATTACTGCTATGCTTTTAATACCAAGAAAATTATGCGCTCAGAGTACTCAGTGGTTCTTACTAGATTGGTGGTTTACATTGTGTTACATGGTTTTGTTCAAGATCCAAATGTCTTTGCATGCAAACATATGCAAATAACACCCTCTTGGAGGCAACAGCAGATGAACTTCAAGCGATGAGGGAGCAATCCACTGCCCCGCCTCCCTTGGATGATGGCACCACTGATGAGCTGCCCTCGGCCAAGGCTGTGTCGTGAGTATGTATGGGGCATTTCTCATTATATATAGAATCAAACATGGGATATTTTATATATATATATAGCATTATATGGTTGTTGTTCTGTTGACACTTCTTTATGATTCACGCATGGAATGGGAAATGGGAAAGATCTTTAAGTATGAACCTCGCAGGAGCAGACTCCTGGAGATGATCGACCTGTACCTACCCCTGCGCGAACCGAAGCTGGCTCTTCTGTCATTGCCCAAGTGCTAGACATGAAACCCTTACTTCAAAAGCTGTTGGGTTTGTTTGGACCATGACATATGATGCTTCCCATATGATTGTGGCCCTACTTAGGTTGACAAGCAGTCGATGGCCCCACCGGCGCCCAAGCGTGAGAAACTGAAGACGCGACAGGAGCTCATGTGATTCAAATACAATCTACCTTTTATACATTACCTCAACTTGTAGATAGTTGGGATGGGATAAGCTTACTTCTAAATAAAACAAAAAGTGTTCTCATCTATCCTGCCCACAACATAGCATCTGTCCCCAACCCAGGAGAAACTCCGAGAAGCAGCGAAAGCCAGGCTGCGTCGAATGATGCAACATCACAAGACTAAGGTTGCATACAACGTGCCAGAATGGGTTAAGGAACAGTGGAAAACAAAGGACCAAAACTATTTGGCCCAGCTGCTGATGGATGCGAACTGGTCAAAGGACCCCATGGGCTCTGAAATGTTGTGGGAGTCCAGAGTCCAGCGTTTTTTTTCCAATTCCGTACATCATGATTATATGATGCAGTTATCCTTATACATATCAATGTTTTCTGTCTGTAAAGTTTCTTTCACACATGTCGTTCTGAAGTCCAATCCCTCCAACAGGAGGAGTTCATTTGCCAGCTGGAGATTGTGGTCACCAAAAAGAAGGCAATGACCATTCGGGTTGACGAGATCTGGGCATCGGAAAAGGAGATGAAAGAGGACTTGAAGTGGTCCCCGCCCCTCAGTTAGAAATCAGTAAACACACTTATATATATACATTCTTTCTTGTAACATACTAATATATATACTAATCATCTATTCCACCGAACCTCCCGGACAAACAAATGGGTTGCCCGACCTGGGTTTCCTCATTTCTTCAGCTGGTTCATCACCTAAGGGCACGCATTGCGGGTGCGAAGAAGGATTGCGAAGCCAAGGGTGCCACACACTGCAGGTGCTTCTGTAGAGCGGCAATGTTGAAGGTTGATGTGATGATATATATTTTTTATTGGTTGGACTGATCGTATTTCAACATCATAAAATTCCTTGCATGAACCTATGAATTGATAAATAATTGATCTTATCATATGTATATGGCAAAATTGGCCCAGTATTAAAACTATTCCATGCATGTTCCTGCCTCATGCACAGGAAGAACATGTACGACAATGTGGATGAGTACTACGTGATCGTCAAGGAGACAGGGTCCCGCGAGGAACAAGCCACCCAGGAGGAAATCCAAAGGAAGATTGGCAAAGCCACTCAGCTTCCTATATATATATAAAAGGTACTATGTTCATTCCACATAACATTCCAATTTTATACAAAAAGACATGTTGCATGGATTCTCCCTAGGCCAGCGACACGCCCAAGATTGATGATGACGGCTTTGCTGGCATCGATGCCAGACAGGCTCAGGTCGACGCTAGCAAAGCTGCTGCCGCACGCCCACAGGGAACACCTCAGCTCGCTCAGGAAATGGAGGTGCTTCTTTTGGGATGTTATCTGTCCATGTCCAATGCTTTAAGAATCACTACATGTTCAAATTGTTATTTGGAATTGAGTCGTACATATAAACACCATGAAGGTTTCTTTACTGTTTTATCCAGTTTACGTGGTTTCTGCCCTGCTCAGACCCGGGACAAATTGAAGCGTTTCCTGGACAGCATTCTTCAAAAGGGCGGCAAAATGCGATCTCTGGTACGAGAACTCAAAGATAAGTACTCGTCCTGTGATTCCACCAGAGGGTGTCTTGACTATCTTATATATAATATATATAATGATTGAAACCCATGCATCGCCACATCCAAGTACCCCCAGAAAATATATCATACCTTTGGGGTGTAATCATCTTGGGGATGATTGGCGTTTTGAACCTTAACCCCATCCCCGCTAGATAGCGATCATCAAACCAGGTTTCAAACCAGATTACCTAATCTTAGCTCAGGTATGTCGCCACTTTGGAAGCTGCCTTGAAGAACTTGGATGAACAGTATGACAAGTGCCATGCGGCATTTTCGAATGGAGAGGTCCATGCGTTCAAGGGTGAGTTCCTTGACACTATCAAAAATTAGACAATAAAACCTCAAATTGTCAACCATGCGTTTCGCTGGCAGCCCTCCAGAGCTTGCCCAGGTTTGTGAGCAAAGCGACGGCTTGCATGAAAGAGGCTACCCTTGTGTGGGGGTCCTATTTTCAAGTGGTGGATAGCCATGGATATAAAAGACTTAAACCAGCTCAGTTTTACTTTCGTCGCCTTGTTGCCAAGGTGCAGCAAAGCATGCGCTGCGGAGATGAAGATCAGGCTGGACCTGAGCTATGGCGTTTGCCCAAAACATGACAACCAGTCCTTTGTCACTCGTGCTGTATAATACGCCATGTCTAGAGAACGCAGGAACGCGAAGAAATATGAGAAGCGCGATGAGAAGCCCAAGGAGGATGAGGGGCCCCGAAAGCCACGTCGTCGTCGTGGGGAACAGGAGGTTGAGCCAGTTGAGGCCCCAAAAAACAAGAGGGCAAAGAAATAGATGTCAGGTTTCAAATTTTTCAAATTTGAATATGGGAAGCGCTTGTGGGAACCTTGTGTCAGATCACAGGGAAGAACCTGCTGCGCATGGCCGTGACAAATTCTGTCCAATTCAACCTGTGACATATTTTGGAGAGTTGGGAACTTATCTCACGATGACTGGCACATGTGTGCATTGTACTTCAAATCCCTAGTCAACACTGACCTGCAGTGTTTGGAAGTAAGTCTTGCGACCGTGCCTTACACTACAATCAGCTACATGTGGCGCTGATGCCGCTCAGGGGGGTTGCTGGAAAAAGGGTCTTCAAGCAGTCACATGCAATTGATGTCAAATCACTTTGCGCATCTTACAACATACCCCAATTTTTTTGAGATTCCTACCCTCCCATCTTTTTACACCCGGGGGACCAAGGGCATCTTTCTATCAACTTGCCAAACAACATGCCAGGTGCCGGGCAAGCTCTTCGCATCGTTGCTGGAGACATTGGCGAAGGAGCCCTGTCCCCAGACAGAAGTTGAAACTGCAACGCTCTGAGTGTTCTGACATTTGTCTCTGTGAGTGGGGTCCAAAATCTTGGCAGTTGAGGCCCAAATATTTTAACATGTAAACAAGTCCAATTGCCCAAACCCAAACGAATAGAATCCTTGTTTGGTCATTCCAAGACTGTGGTAAATTCTATTAGCCGCCCAACTTGACAAAGTAGATCTGATTTTAACACATGGGTGTAGCAAAAGTCAGCTGATTCCAGCTCATAGCGACAGAATGTCCAGCCTCTGCGGTGAACGTTGCCATGGACTGGACGAAAGTCCTGAAGAATTTCTCATGGATTTGTTGACGTGCCATCGATCTGATACTCGGTTTCCACAGCCACCAGTTGTATTACAGGGGGAAGTTTATAATCATTGAGGTCTTGATTATTTATTGGGGTCCGTTTATGTTGAAAAATGCAATGCACTAACCACTGCAATGACCATATATTTCATGATTCCTTTTCTTTTGTTTTGTGGCCACCACCCAGGAATCAGAAGGGCCATTCCCATACCCGTTGTGGAAGTCTACGGAATCCAAAAATGTGTCCAATCATCCGACCAACAGAGTGGTCTCAAAGGCTCCAGTGAAGACTTCTACAACAGTGGACCAAGTAAAACGTCTACCCCTGAGCTTGCAATCACTCCCAGGCCTTCAGGACATGTTCCATGCCAACGAATGCATTGGCTTCAAGTTGCCACCCCTATATGCAAATGTGGGTGCGGTATTTCGTCATGCTGTGAAAACTGTGGAATTACTTCTTCAACGTGAATATCCTTGTATATTCAAGTTGGGGTACACCCACAATGCATTGTTTCGTTGGGAGAACCCAGCGTATGGTTATGCGTTGTCACGGGACAAGTGGAGCCACATGTACGTCATTTATATAACCGACGAACCATACAGCTGTGCGATGCTAGAAGCAGGGCTGATTGAAAAATTTCAAGGAAACTTATCTTATTTCAGTGTTTTTCTGCTTAAATGAATTCGTTTTTTTAATACGCTGTTTAGTTGGTTTGTTGCCGGAAATACTTCTACATTGCGCGCTGGTGCAAAATTGCACCACTCAGGTAAACAGGGCTGCAGAAATGTTCGAGCTGGCGGAGACAGCATCGATACGCGACCCTCTGACTGGAATGCAAGCATGGTTTACATAGTGTACAGATCGTTCAAAGTAAAACCTACTTAGGTACACGGGTGTAAGGCTTTGGAATATAATATGCATGTCTATCCGGAAAACCCATTTTACTGACGGTTTGTATCATTATTACTAATATCAAATATGACCATATGTGTGGTTCATGTATCACGTTTCAGCTCTTGCCCCTGCATGGACTACATGTGAGAACTTGTATCTCGTCCAATTGCTGTGTGCATTTACACGGGGGTTGGTGCGCCACATTTGCGCTTTCACTATTGCGCCAAGGCATGTCAAAACAATGCGCGGCGGAAGTGCTGATTGTTGCGGATGGAATCAACTAACGCACACACACACACTAGTTGGAGCAATTGGGAAAGTTGCATTGGTGTTTCCAACAGCGTTCACAGGATGCACACATCATGCTCACCAAACATCAATCCAGTTTGCAACGCAGAGTTTCCAATTTCATTCTTCCTTTGCTGAGGCCACATCATGTGCGGCCGCCATTAGGCAAGCGAGAGGTGTGGTAGCTGATATTGGGGAGGAAGCAGCCAAGAAAAGTCCTGGTCTTCCCGAATTAGCCCGCTGCCAGCAGTCTACGTCAGAACGTGATGTCCGAAGAGTTGTTGTGAAATACCACCTGTCGGTTCCAATTCCACTGACCCAATTGCGGAAAACCCCGGGGACAATGTACCAGGGGGAGATCAATGTGCTGAGCCTCAAAGATTGGATCACTTACATTGTTCAGAACAACGTTTGGCACCTACTGGTAGGCCTCATGAAAGCTGATGCCATTCGAGAACGCAAAATCTTGGTAGAGTTCTGGCGACGCTATAGACAGCTGCGGCCTACGCACCCAATTTTTGAAATGTCTGATGCTGGGAAGGTGGACTTATCCCGCTGTGCACCATGTGTGGTGCATGGCGACGAAGGACGAGGCAGGAAGAAAACTGGATTCCTCGTCATATCCTATTACAGCTACATGGGATTTGGAACTTCTCAAGCAAACCAAGCGAGGAAAAACAAAGAGTACTTGCGGATGAGGCTGAACTACGGGGGCAGTTCTCTTCTTCACCGTCTCTTGACGGCTGTACTTCCAAAGATGTTGAAAGATGATGTTGCTCTGAATGACATACTCCAGTTCATTGGGGAAGATGCCAGAGGCATGCTTTTGGAAGGTGTGAAAAATGCTCAAGGTGACACCTTCCGAGTCTGCATCCTGCAGTGCTGTGGAGATTGGCAATGGTTGATCAAGGCAGGTCATTTGGTGCGTTCCTACTTGAACGTTGAAAAGCGTCCCAAAAAGGAGGGCGCAAACCCCAAAGGTGTTTGTCACCTTTGTGCTGCTGGGCAGACTGGCGTGTTTTGGGAACGCTACCGTGGGCTGCGACAACCTCTTTGGTTTCCTACCATGCTTAGCCAAGACCCATTTGGCAGTCAATCAGGTTTGAATCGAATCCCCTTTTTGCCAAACCAGCAGCCGCCCTTCTACACATTCGATTTGTTTCATTCTTGGCACCTCGGTGTCGGGAAGTCGCTGGTGGCAGGATGCCTAGCAATGGCGAGCGAGTATATGTGGGCTTCGAATGTCGATGACCGACTGGAGCAACTATCAGGTCTTTTCATGACTTGGTGTGCTGAAAACCATGAATGGGCTTTTTTGAATTCCTTGACGCGACCAGTTCTGGGCTGGATGGACAAAGGCCAATACCCCAACGGGTATTGGTCAAAGGGGCACACAACCACAACCCTTTGCACATTTTTTGAGTCGTGGGCTCGCCACCAAGATTTCTCAGGTGATACCCTCATGCAGCTTTCTGTGGAAACTTGCCAGAAGATGAGCAAAGCCATGCGTATCATGTACGAGTCCGACGTGTTTCTCCCAAGGCATGCGGCTGGAGAAGTCGCAGCCCTTGGCTTGATGACCATGGAGTGGTACAAAAAGATTGCCACCCAAGCCTTCCGGGAGGGTAAGGCACTGTTCCCACATATGCCAAAAGGACATAGCATTGATCATATCTTCCACCAACTGCAGATGGATGTTGAGTCTGGAGCGGAGTTCTGCCTCAATCCGCTGAACCATTCGGTTCAGGTCTCAGAAGATTTCGTTGGCAGGTTGAGCCGTGTGTCGTGGAGAACATCACCTCAACAGGTGATAACTCGTGTGCTGCAAAGGAATCTTCAGGCAGTCTATCGCCAATGGCGGGACCATGGGTTCATCAGGGAGTAAGGCAGCATGAAGCGGTGGTTGAAAATGTGCTTGGTGCACGCGCACTTGGATGGTAGCCTTTGGATTGGTTTTATTCTCGGATAGGTCTTGGTGAATTTGTTTGTGATGTTTGGTTGATGATCTGTGCAAGTTGTGCTGTCCATGCAAGGGGCAAGCACTGATATATAGAATACATGCATTTGTATATGCAGTAAGATGTATATATGTGCGGGTTATATCTATCATGTTGGATTTCAATGAAACCATCTGAAACATGGAATCCCAGGAATTCCAAAACCCCGGGTTTTCCGCGAAGACCCCGGCTTTTAGTATGGGACCTACGTTTTTAAAGGTTTTAGATTTTCAAGGTATATATATATATACATACATTGGTATAATGGTGTATCCTGATTAGTGTGGTGGGTCGCTTTTGTAGTTTTTTTGAAATAATTCAGGATCAGGGTAAATGATTGGGTGGGTCGGTTTTGTAGAATTTGTTTTTTGGTGTATTTTTCAGTGTTTTCATTTTTCATTTTTTGTTGTAGTTTTTAAAAAACAAAATTACTAATTTTGTAGTTTTTTGTTTTTTTCATGAACCATATTGATCCTGAATAATGTGTTTGTTGTGGTGGCCCTCTATTGTGTCCGGCTGTTGTTGAAGAAACATTTTTTTAAGGATAATTATGGCCCATCAGCAATAATTAATTGATTATATAGGATGCCTTATTAAAACCCTATTAAAAACAGCACTCAAACAATTTTTCAAGGGGGTAGTCCATGAGCAACCCTGGTCCTCAATAGTATGTTTGTTGTGGTGGTCCTCTATTGTGTCCAGCTGCTGCCTAAGGTGAAAATTTTCAAACATGCCTTTTACATGTTCCTTTGCTAAAGTTGTTTTCTTTTACTTTCTTAGTTTCATTTGGAATTCTCAGAAATGCCCAATTTCCCAAAATATCTGATGCCTTATTAAAACCCAATTAAAGAAAAAAACAGCATCCAACCATTTTTCAAGGGGGTAGTCCATGAGCAACCCTGATCCTCAATAGTATGTTTTTTTGCGGTGGTCCTCTATTGTGTCCAGCTTTTTTTTGGAAGTATTTTTTTTCCAAAATCATTCTCTCCTTTCCTTTTCCTTTCCTTTGCTAATATTTTTCTCTTTTTCCCGAATGCGTAGCAAGGGTTCCCGTTTCACTCTGGGGGTCTGGGGGCTGAAGGTGTGTTCGCTCGACGTTGCGTTTACGTCCGCGACCGTTCGCAACCGTCCGCAACCGTCCGCAACCGTTGCCTGGAAACACCCAAATCCCTTTTCATCCGAGTGGACTGATCAATGTGCCCAGGAACGCCGCGAAACAAATGAAGCATGGCACCTCTGGCTTGACCGTGCCTTTAATGTCTCATCTTGCACCCAGCCATATACGCCTGCATCCTGCGCGGTCCTCCCGGCCCACAGCATGACCGAGATCAAATCTTTGCGCAGACGCGCCCCATGCGCCAACTGGTCGCCGCTGCTGATGCCAACGGGTAGACCCATGATGCCCATTCCCATTATGAATCTTGCGAGGCCACCCTGGCCAACATGGTGGCCGCCAAGCGGACTGCCGCGCTTGACCATTGGCGTGCCCGTATGCGAGACATGCAGTGTGCAGCCCGCTGGGTCCGGCACAGCGATCTGCCTTCCCCTTGTTTCCTTAACAGCGATGGCTCCCCTGCCATGAACCCCAAAGAGCAAGGTCATGCCATTTCTAGGGGGCGGATGCCCCGCTGGACAGAGTCCCCAGAGGCTGCCTTGCCTGCCCAGCTGAATCAGGCTCAAGCATTTGCTGCATCCTTAGCATCCGAGGCCACCCCATTCATGGCTCCGCCAGTTTGCAGCTTTGCGCACCAGCGCGGCCAGTTTGGATGGTTTGACATTTCAACACTTTCGGAGTTTAGACCAAATTTATCTACAAGCCCTGGCAGATTTTTTCACTGCCCTGGACCTAGGCATGCCACTCCCCAGTTCCTGGTCACAAGTCCGGCTGGTGTGCATCCCCAAAGAAGACGGAGGTACCCGACCCTTGGCGGTGCTCCTCGTTGTATACAGAATGTGGGCATCCCGGGCAGCCCGAATTTTGGCTGAGTGGTGCAAACCTTGGTTCCTTCCACAGTTGATCGGAGGCCTGCGAGGCAGCCCTCCTGCTTCAGCCACGGCGAACTTAGTTTCAGCTTATTTGGCTTCTGCCTATTCTAAGAAAGAATTTCTTGCTGGCGCTTGCCTGGATACAGTCAGATGTTTTGATTCCATCAGCCTATATAGTCTCGAATTGTTGTGCAATACATGCCACGCCCCACAATTTGTCTTGAACATCTTGCAACGTTAGCATACCCTGCAACGGCACGTTTGGACGCCAGATGGGCCCACGGGAGTTGTCATTCACCTTACCAGACAGAAAGGCATGGGATCCAGTTGCCCCATGGGCATTAAACTTGGTCATGGCTGCTTGGATCCGGGGCCTGCCATCCCTCACATTATGTCGTGTTTACCTTGATGACAGCTGCCTGCTTGACACACGTGTTGCTCGCCTGTCTTGCGCCCTGGATTACACCAGTATCTTTGATGCAGCATTCGGCATGTCGGTACACCCACAGAAATCATGTAGATTCATTCTACACTTGGCATACCAATGAAGCATTTCAGGGATCTTGGCGCGCTCTCCCCCTTAAGGGAACCTTGAAATATCTAGGTGTTCAACTTGAAACCACGGCCAATAGTCCATACATGATAGGCGCTGCCAGGACCGCAGCCCTCACAGCGAAGATTGAACGTGCCCGCCTCTTGCCGGAGCCCAATGTCCGCAGAGCACTTCTCGCTAGCTACATGTCTGAACTGTATGCTGAAGGTGTAGGCATCACTGTTTCGACTGCCAGAAAGTTGACCGCAGTTGTTTGTCAAGCCTGGTTGGGTCCCACATTGCACCCAGAAATCATATGCGTAGTGAGTGTTGCCATCACTCTTGGCCTCCTAGGACCCTTACATAGATTAGCACCCACCATAGTCCAGTGCTACAATATCCCTACCACCTTAGAATAAAAATTGAGGGGGGCGTACCGTCTATGTTTTGATTTTTTCACCAAAAAAAGTAAAAAAAAAACACAAATAATGGACTTTTAATATTTTTTTGAAACATCCAGATCATAGTGGATATAGGTTGTGTGCGTATATACATGTATGGTAATATTGGCAAATGTTGATATATATATATAATAGATACTGATATTCTTCATAACTCCCCCCCAAACATTAAAGGGCCATAAATAATGATGAAGCCAAACGTTGCTCCGGAGCACTCTGGACACTGGGTTTTGCTGAACAAATTGCTTGATTGAAAACACATAAACTGACTGGTGTGGCGAGCTCCCCCGCGTACTCTTGTCAAGCCACATGCTGGTGCGGGTTTTCGCGGCATGGCAACAGGTCCCAAACATTAAAGGGCCACAAATAATGATGAAGCATGATGAAGCCAAACATTGCTCCGGAGCA
>Ga0126342_10006713_pt1 | contig 20460 bp, 22 predicted proteins | sample Cyp1metagenome_FD_92528 | JGI IMG/M metagenome (GOLD analysis project Ga0126342, IMG submission 92528) | Coral microbial communities from Lord Howe Island, Old Settlement Bay, Australia - Cyphastrea 1 metagenome | ecosystem: Host-associated > Invertebrates > Cnidaria > Coral ...
CCCCCCCCACCCCACCCCACCCCACCCCACAATCGCGATATTCAAAAACGTGCGTTTTACGGGAACGGTTTTCGGTCCGCAGGCATAAACATGAACATATACAGTACGTATACGTATACGTACGCATATGCATATACCTATGCATATACAAAATTATATACCTTCGAATTGCTCAAAAAAACAAATAGTATCGCTATTTGGGGGTTCGCTATCACCAACCATGAATTTGTACTCATGAAGATGGAGAACAAGTATGTGTAAGGAAATGAAGAGGAAAGGAGGTGGAAAGGAAAAGCAAAGGAAGAAGAGAGGAAGAGGAAATCAAAAAGGGAGAGGAAGCGGAAACAAAGCCGAAAGAAATAAAAAAGAAAGAGGAAAGAAAGAGGAAAGAAAGAGGAAAGAAAGAGGAAAGAGGAATCAGCAACACGAGAAAAGGGTCTATCTGTGGTCTGAGGCAGCTTTTTGAGCAAATGGGTTTGCTAAGGTATCGCTAGGGGTATCACCAAAAAGTTCGTTGATTCCACATCTCCGGTGGTTGATTTTCCATGAAGAAACAAATCACCTTAAGCTAATCCCCAGATGGAAAAGCAAACTCACATCCACGGGTGCGTCTGCAAATCCTCCAAAGAGCACCTTTAAGGTGAAAAATGATGATTAATTAACAGACGATTTTGAGATTTTGAGGGGTTCCCATACTTTTCAGGCCCCATACCTTTGGTGATTCTTTTTTGAGCACTAAAGTCGCCAGCCGGCACCTGGTTGAAAGGTCCAGGGCGACAAAATCATGGCCACGAAGAGTTGACACGTGATGTAGTTCACATCCAGCGAGAAGTGAAAGCGCCGCAAAACCCGCGGGAAGTGCGTAGGGAGCAGCATCAGAGCCAGGAAAATCACCACGAACCAATGACCTGCAGGATGGTTTTGATGAACCCGACAGTTGAGCTATGTTGAGCTACTTAGTTCAACCAACTGAACTAATCAAGGGCTAGAATTTTTACGGCAAGATCAGCAGTTCCACGGAGTGAATGGATTATGGATTAGAGCCGTAAAATCATCGACATATCAGGCCCGCAAAGCCTAAGAAAAGTTCGATTTTCGGTTATTTTTTCGAAACATGCGAAACCTGCGAATATCCTCATTGGGATCCTTGGTAATGTCCACCTCGAGGCTCCCATTTTCTGGCCATCACTAAGATCAGGTTACCATGGGATGGGCGCAACCAAATGTTCCAAGTTTTATGACAACCCCATGTTCAACGCCAAAATATAGCATAGGCGGTTTTTCAACGGGTAGACACTGGAAAAAAAAAGGCTACTGGGAAAAAAAAAAACGGTTCACCCCTACTGTCCACACTGGAAAAAACTTAAGACACTGGAAAAAAAACTGAAGAATCTGTACTTTGAACATGTTTTGCAGCTGAAATCGCTCATTTGTACAATATTTGCAGGGTTTGGAACTTAAACATGCAATTTGCAGGGGATTTAAAGCGTTTCGGCCTTGAATCTTTGAGCTTTATTTGCAGCTGTACACTATTTGCGGGTTTTAGAACTTAAATATGCAATTTGCATGGTATTTAAAGCGTTTTGGCCTTGAATCCCTTGTTTGCACCGTGCTCACAGCATCTTGGAGCCAGCATCTGTACTACGCAGGGGATTATCTTCAGTATTTCGTGGTATTTGCAACATATTGTCCAAAGTTAGTGTTAGGATCTATTTCAGGTTGGTTTACTTTTTGGGGGGGATTATTTCTGGTTGATTTTAGGCTTTCCGCACGGTTAGTTTGGGCGTGTGTGTGTGTGTTTTTTATTGTTTTACAGTTTAGATTTGGTTGCTTTAGGTTTTCTTTAGGGTTTCTTTTAAAGTTGACTTCGGCTTGTGTTATATAGTGTTGATTTGGGGTTGGTTTGGTGTTTGTTTGGTGTCAATTCAAAGTTGTTGTAGTGTGAATTTAGTCCTGGTTTGGTGATTCTACAAGGTCTATTGAATGTTGGTTTAGACTTTGTTTAGGGGTAGATTTTAAGTTTATTTTGGTATTTGTTGTGTAGTGCATTGCATGGGTTTATTTAGTGCTGGTTTAGGGCTTATTTTGTGGTTTAATTACGTAGGTTTCGCTGATGGTTTATTTGGGTTGCATTATTTAAGATTTAGATTGGGTTTATTTATGGTTGTTTTGGTGTTTTTTATGTTTACGTTTGTGTTATATAGTGCCGATTTATGGTTGGTTTGGTGTTTGTTTGATTGTGCTTTAAGGTTTACTTAGTTTTGGTTCAGGTTTTTAGGTGTCATTTTACGGCTTAGTTGGAATTGTTTGGATGTTGTTTGGTGCTTCTTTCAGTTCGTTGTATGGATGTTTACGTAGCACGGTTGGTTTAGGTTTCAAGAGGACCCAGGGACCAGCGGACCAGGGAGACCACAGGACCAGGGGGAACCTTAAATTATTGTTCCAGTAATTTTATTTTTTTCCAGTATCATCCCTTTTTCAACGCCCAAAAAACGACTAGGATAGCATTATTGCCATGGTCAAAACATGCTGAAGCCCTATTGATGGGAGGATGACCCTCCACTTTTATGGGAAAATAAATCATGTTTTGACAGGAAGCATTGAGTCAATTCACGCCACGACATCATTCCACGTGTCTTGGGGGTATGAAGTGATAATTCTTGTTTTGACCATAGCACATGTGGGAAGTGCGGAGGCTTAACTTATTTAGCTGGTTTAGCCAAATTTTACCTTGGATGATTTACTGTTTTCTTGCTAAATGGTTTCAGTGTCGGTTTGGGGTGTATATGTATAAATATATATATATATACATTTATATAAATAATTGATGTTTTACTGGTTGTCTGCATGATAGCTGCAGTATACTGCCAAGATCTGCCAAGAAACAAAACGCAGAAAAACAAGAGACCGAAAACAACAAAAACAAAAAAAAACACAAAAACTCAGAAACCAGACTGGAAAACCAAAAACGACACACACACACACACAAAAAAAAAAAAAAACATCCTTATTGTACGTCTAATATCTTCTCGTGCTCTATTTTTTGGGGCAACATTGCAATTGTACTACATTGTAATTATGCATGGCCTGTAGTTTGTAATTAAGAAATTTGTCTGAGAAACCCACCATTTATTTCACCATAAATTCATAATAAATCACCATCCCACCAGGTAGACATCGACCTGAGGCATTCATCAGCAACTGATTTCTCTTCGTCCAGTAGTTGACCACGATCCAAGCAGTCCAGCTGGTACTCCAAAGTCGTGCCTCAAATCCGAAGGCCAAGGAGCTGACTGAAAGAATCGAATAAAAACGCGAGCATGGACTTTGACGCTACAGCTGAAATATGTTTTTTCCCCTGGAAAAAAAAACACGCAGACGCCGACATTTGCCCAAGAACAGAACCGCGTAAAAACCAAAATGATTTTTTAACGACCTCAAACAAAAGAGATGAAACTGTGTTGCATCGCGGCTTTGCAAGAGAACTATATATACCGCAATCAGGTGTTCTTTTAGGGTTTAAATAAGATATCAAATTTCCCACCCATGAAACAATTAACCATACCGCACGTAGGGTCTTTCTTAGGGTTTACACAAGATATAAAATCTCCCGCCCCCATACCGCAGTAGGGTTTCTCGTGGGGTTTACGTAAGATATAAAATCTCCCATCCCCATGGAACAATTCAGCATATCATATTCATCTTCATCTTCATCACCATCATCATCACATTCATCATGGTTTGCCCGGACGCTCATTGGGAGTCCGGGCAAACCTCAGGGTCTTGAGAGAAATATAAACAGATGCGCCCAAGTCCTGGTAGTGGATATCTTCATGATTTAGGTCCCAAACATTTGGTCACTGATCTCGTTTTAGGGTCTAGATTCGTGGGGTTTACATCAGCAAAGTAAGATGTCTCAAAGCAGCCTCAATTGAGACATTTTGAACACCCTCCAAGGTCGACAATGCCATATCGTGTTTCCAAAAAATGTTCAGAATTGCTCGACATGGCTCAAACTTGCCCGACAAAAATGCTCAAAATTGCTCGAAATGACCCAAGCCGGCCCGAAAAAACTGCTCAAAATTGCTCAAACTGTCTCAAAAGGTTTCAAATTGTCTCAAAATGGGCCAACAAGTGTCTAAAGGGGTGATGTGCTTGCATATACTGCGAGAGTTGTCATTACTTGGCATTGCTGTTGCTGGTCATTAGATTGGCTGCCATAGGTTCAACTAACGGCCTATCCCGCAAAATCATCATTGCTTTGATAGAAAAAACCGTTCAGGCCCGCAGTTTCTTTCGTTTCATTACTGCTTCTTGGTGATACCACAATCAGACATGAACTTCTGGGTTTTTGTGGGGTTTTGAGATTTGAAAGATATCGAATCTAAACCTCCCCAAATTGCGAACAGTGATTTGGCGTAAGAAAAATTGGACCGGTCCAGCTTAGTTTCTGGAAGTCCATCCCCTTGCGAACACAAGCCTCTTAAAGGTGAGTAGTACTTCCAACAGCCATCAAACTCCATGAGTTTTTTTTCCATGTCTCCCATCCTCAGAATTTCCCTTCACAATCGTTCACCCCTGCACCAAGCTTAGAAACGTACCAAGAAAATTTCTGGCTCAAGGCCGTCTTCTGTTGGCAGATTTGCTCCGACAGACACTCATCCCTGACCGACGGGCAGAAACAGTTCCACTTCACCAAGCTCAGCCTCTTCCAAATGCCCCTGACACATCTTGGAACATGACAGAGAAATCCAAGAATGCTGATACCCAGAATCACGGCAGCAGTCACCTGGAGCAAAAAGATGTGCTGAATTGGAATGGAAGAGACCTCCTGTTGAGTGGATACAATAGCAGTCATTTCCACGCTGTTACTCCAATATTTCGTTCGTAGCGTTAATCATGTACCATCAATATCTATGTATATGGCATGTGGTATGCAGGCTCAAGCTAGGGTCTAGTTTTCCCCACTGTTGCCTCTGCTGAGCAGGGAAGGGAATGGGGGGATACCATGGGGAGGCTGCCGGTGGAGGACCATATGCATGATTATATACTGTATATATATATATACATGGCAACAGTTAAAATGTCATGAGAAATAAAATAAACCAGTTAAAACAATGCTAAGAAACCATCATCATGTGGATTGAGTATCTCAAACAGGTAGACTAAAGTGGAAAGAAATGTCCAAAACCAGCCATGTATCGATGGGGCAATCCCCATTGTTGGTCAAATCACTGGTTTGGTCGTTGCATCACGTTTTTCTTTCCACATCTGTAGAAAACGGTATGTTTCGCGAACTGTATCATGCGTGATTCCATTACAGTAGATAAATTTAATATATAAATGCCACTACATCGCTTGTGCAAAATCAAACGGTTTGGAACATGTTGTCACTAGAAATTGACAGTTTGTTCGTGACACATCCTCGTCTGTACTGGTCAACAATTCTGGGTTCGTCTAAAAAGATAGTGCCCCATTCCATCCACCAGTTACAGCAAGAAGCTGCATTTCCCTATGAAATGGCAACTGTTACTGGGTGACAAATATCCCGTTTTCGGGTACCACACAACCATTTGGGGAGGTGTCAAAACCTTAATACCAATATTTTAGGGGGATGAACACCCATAAATCCGAGTTTTTTTGATGTTCACCATTGCCTTTCTAAATTGATTCTGGAGTCACAAAAGGCTGAACCCGAACATGGCCACCCCAGGTACGGGGCTTGGCTATCATGTACCCAAAAAATCGCTTGGAGCAACCATGACTATGGTTATCCTCTGGTAAACATACAATTTTGAGCTCTGGAAAATCACCATTTATATATAATAGGTAAATCAACATAAATCAACATAAATCAACATAAATCAACATAAATCAACATAAATCAACATAAATCAACTATATCAATGGCCATTTTCAATAGGTAACTGTTCAATGACCGGAGGCTAAATATCTGTGGATTCTCCATTGCCATTGGATCAGTTTTTTTCGATTCCCCGAAACGTTCCATCCCAACGTGGCCTAACCAACGGGGTGTGGTTTAAAATGTTTAAACAATGCCATAAACTACCCAACTAGCACTGGGGATGGTTCGAATCCAACCTATGGTGATTTGGATTCGATGGTTTATGACATTGTTTTAACCACAGTAACTATGAAGTTGCCCCAACTGGGCTTTTTTGTTTCGTCTGATCATCGTGACGAAATTTTCGCCTTTGTTCGCCATCTTTTTTCATCACTCAAATCATCACACCCCGACGGCCCGACGTCCCACCGTTTTTGCTGTCTCCAGTGACATACAGCGCATCATTCTCGTCTGTCTCCAACTCCATGATCCGCACTTTTTTTGTGCACCGCGAACACCCGTTACGCTGCGAATGGGTTGGCGCTTGAACCAACGCCCGGAAGCCCGGCTGGTTTCATCGGAAAAACATCACCTTTTGTTAACGGTGGAACCGTTTGTTAAACTGCCAGTGAAATTTGAGTGAAATGATGGATATTAACCAAGGTTTCCAGTTTTTCAGAAGTTCCTCATGATCCAATTCAAAAAATGCATGTTGAGCTGGCAATTTAAGTGATGAAGAAAAACCCCCCTTCTTCGGGGCTTTCATTGATACACTTCATAGGTAAAACACCCCATGTGTATGAAAAGAAAGCCCTATGAAGCCTACCCAATCATTTCAGTGTCCATCCCTGTCAGCAAGGGGAACATCTACAAATATGTGTAATATATGCACAAATATGGGTATATGCATGTGTATATATATATATACACACACCCTAAATATATCTAAATATTCCCAAAAAAGGTAAACTAGCCCATGATTGTGAAGCACTTTGTAACTGTCACGGGACTCCTCCAAATTACACTTTGAGCTTTTGAGGGCTGTAACTGTCATGGTCAGTTCCCTGTCAGGCGATCGGCCATCGTGACATTTGATGATCTGAGGGGAAAGATGTACCCAGAAAATCTCACTGTGTATCATTTCATGTTTCCTTCAACATGCCATGGAGGGAGGGGTTTTTCACCCCATTTTCAGTCATAAGAAGCTGTGAGGGATCATGAAGCCCCATTTCTTTGGATCACAACTGGATATCCAACGAGTCACTTCACTATTGTATCACAAAAGAACATGATGATCCCCCAGTTTGAGTGGTTAACGATGGTTAATTTTCACCACCATTCGAAAGTTGCTCCCCATTGAGAACCGACCAATGCCACAATGCCACCGCTGTTTTTTGGATTTCCGATGGATGACACCCTGATTGAAATCCTGGCGCCTAAAAATTGAAAAACTTGCTTTTCTTGTTTAAAACCGCTTAAGGCCTTTCTTGATACAATTTCAACATTCGTGGTGTTGCTGCTTAAAATCCAGTTGTTGATAGTTTTATACCCCTTTTTGAGGATCAACAATTGGATTTTAACTAAAGGGGCAGTTTGTATGCGCTAATCAAACAACAGTTTCATGCAAATCCTGATGATTTGAATTGGAGTGTGTTTGATCTTTAACTATACATATGTATATTAAAGTGAAATCACAGTTGTTAATTCTTGTTGGTTAAATCCCGAAAAATATCCCCGCAATATCCGACTATATCCTGAAAATATGGTTTGTGTACCCCCCATAAAATGGTTTGGTTATAGACCCAAATAATTCTGGCTGGTTATATATACATATATATATGTGTGTGTGTGTGTCCCCCATATAATATCCCGTTACATCCCATTAGTGCTGTTCCTGTTTATAGTTTATCCCCAAAATATAGTATTATATTCGTGGCTGTATAGTAAGAGGTGTGTTTTCTGTATATATAATTCATATATATATATACTGTATATCATCGTCATCATTATCGTCATCATCATCATCACCATCATCGTATATCCCCATAAAATGGTAATGATCATCAACCAACCATCCTTCATCACTATCCCCTCTTGTTTCATAGTGATTATCTTCTTTCCATCCCGTAAAATATCCCATGATATTCCCGAAAAACCAGGATGTTGGTAGTGGGCCACTTCCCGTGTGACGACTAAACATTCAAAAATCCCGGAATGGTTGGTTGATAGATTATCCATATACCCACAGGATCAGAAAAAATCCATGCTGGCTGCCCCTGAGAAATCCCGGAAAAAACCAAGAAAGAGGATTCTATCCCAAGTAATGTTGATAATTGGGAGATTATAATCCGATTACATACCCATGATTATGGATATATAATCCCAATATATAGCCATGAATTATCTTTTTATCTATATCCCATAAATTATACTTGTATAAACCCATGATATAATCCCTATATCCCATTTAACATATGTAGCTACGTATTCTATCCTATTATAATCCCATCATCAAAATCCTCCGCGGTCTCCCAACTCGTCTCGCCTCTAGCTCGGTCGCCTGCGCCACGTGATGCAGCGCCGTGTCGCCGTCCGCATCGGCCACCAGAACGCTGCTGGGCTGACGCTGAAGCAGCAGACTCAACAGCTGCACCTGCCGTCCCAAGAAGGATCCTTCTGATGATTTTTTGCACCGAAACATGGTAACATTATTAGACCTGTTTGGAGACCATGGGAAAAAATAAAAGGGACCTGTTTGGATAGATGTTGATTCTATAATCAAAACTTTAAGAGAAAACAGTTCGGACTCGAGGCAGCAACACAAATGGGTTTTTACCAACAAATGCACCAATCAAATCTAAAAATAAGTATTATAAGTGAGTGCACCAAGAAATCTTGCGAATTCTCATGATTTGACTGAGCAAAATCAGAGATTCAAAGAGCAACAATTAGATCGTCATAGAGATTAGGAGGGCAAAGACTGGATTTCAAGCAACGAATATGGAGAGCTCATCACCAGCAAAATCTTATGGAACCAAGGGAAATGGAGATACTACCAACGCAAATGTCTCCAAATAGCCAGCCAGTCATGGTCAACAGCTCACCAAAATTCAAGAAATATGGGTGCCATGGGTGATGCCCTCGACATCCCTCGACACACATTTGTGCCTTGAGCAACCACTATTGCTTGCGGGTATACTGGTCGCTGTTGGGGTTCCCAGAACTGCAGCCTTTGTTGGCCTCTCATAGCCCTTTTGTGGGCGGTTGATGACCCCACAAATGAGAGGACAGCGCATTGTTTCCGCAGGCTTTGCTTTGTAATGAACTCAAGTACGGTATGAAGTTGATATGACTACGATTGTATTTCCCAAGTCAATCAAACTACAAGATTTGGTCGCCCACTGGGTCAGCGGCATTTCGTGCATCTCTGTCCACAGCCAGAGGAATTGCAGAACAAGTCAGATGATTCATCATTCCTAACATAACATAAGCAATCAGATTCATCATTTCCGCCAGAAGAATTCCTAGAACAAGATTCTAAGCAGGGGAACAATCTTGACAAATGGCCATTTCGGGCATTTTTTGGTCGACCGGTCGACTCGACCTCAGACTGCTGACGGAAAATAGGTATCCCTCTTGTGGCTTAGTTCATCATCCTCAACAGTTCTCAACCCATTCACAAAGAGCTATATATTACCAGTAACTACCAGTTCACTTCATAATCAGCCAGTCAGGCCAAAAAAACTCTCTATAATTACCTCCTGTCAACAGTTTGAAATGTATTCTTAACATGTCTTAATCCACCATGAATTGCCATGAATGTAGATCAATTTCCCATTCAAAACCCATGGCTTTTCCACATCTCCATGTTTACCCTCCAAGGACCCCGACATGGCCCCAGGAGGCCGCCGCCATCACCGGGGTGTAGCCGTTCTCATCCTACGACTGGGTGAAAAAACAAACGTCGCCACTGTGGGTGAGTTATCCCACTTGGTGTCATGCCCGAACGGCTGCTTCGGCCCCCAAAATATGTAACCATTGTTTGGGGTTGCTTGAATATCCATAACTGACTCGACTCAAAGGCTGTTTCTTTTGCATTTTTCGGGGCAAGTTTCACCTCTCGTCCACCAACTCGATCGGTACAGGTGAATATCCTTGAATATCATGAATTAAAGATGATTATGTTACGATTGAAATACGAAATCTTGGAATATTTGATAGATATCCTGCCAAGTATTTTTGGTGGTTCAAAATCCCCAAATTGAAAAACATCACTCATAAAGTCGACCTTCACAACCAATCATACCCCCATATGTTTGATGGCTAAGTCAAACCCCTATAACGTATATATAATCTCCAAGAAACCATGTAAGTTAATAATGTATCACAACAATCAAAGAAATTGTTTTTTAATATCATTATATCCCCATGTTCAGCAATTTAGAATTGTTGAAAACCCTAAAGATGATGGTGATCCATGCCCATTTAACTCATTAATCAGGGTCAAAATGGTTAAAACCTGTTCGAAATTGCCAGAAATATCTACATAAAATAAAGAATGGTTCAAAATGGTTGAAACCCATCAACAAGTTGTGTGAAAACCAATTGAAACCGCTAAAATCATCCATTTTCAACATGTTTTCACACTTTTTTGGATGAATCCCCAATGATCTCTCCCCCCCTTTTCGTCTCCTGCGAGCTGGGCGTGAAGCCTTCCAGTGCCATCAACGAATCCACCCGCGCCAAATCGCCGTCGCTGGCCGCGGTCCAGAGGTTCTGCACGGCGCAGCGGTTGGATTCTGGGTATTTCTATGGATAACATGTTTAAATTTAAATGTGTTTGAATGGCATTTGCCTGGATTTTCATGTGAATTTATATGGGATTTAAATGTTTGACGAAGTTTTAATCGACAAACACTGAGGTTTTCATGGGATTTTTATCGCATTTAAGCAATTTTTTAACTGGATACGGTTTTTTTTCATGGGAGTTAAATCTGTTTAAATCTGTTTAGTTTTGCCAATTTCATATTAAAAAAACGGCGAAACACATTGAGGATTTCATGAAGATATCCAATGGAGGGATTCTCCAGCACGCCATGTTTGGAGGTTCCCATGGGGAGATGAAGATTCTATGGATGTCATCAGATGACAAACAAATCACTATGATGTCTATGATTTCTGAAGAAAAATGACGATTTTATATGAGATGATCTGAAATTTCTATGAATGAGCACAAAAAAAGGATTCTATGGATTTCAATGAACATTGTGAAATTGTATCTCTTCAGACCTGGAAAATTGCACTGAGACAAACGTTAGAAATTTCGCTATGACAATGGTGACCATATGTGACCATGGTCGATAGTTTGGCCGCGAATTTCAATCGGGCATCACCTGTCAAAAAGCGGTAGATGAACAGGGCCTTGACGTGTAAAACCTAGTGAATATGTCAAAAATTAAAGTGACCACCTCCAAAATGATACATAATTATCCAAGCAAGAGACCGCAAACAGTGTGGGGGGGAGTGGGGGGATAATGTATCATAATGTTGTTGATGATGATGATGATGATGATGATGCTGATGACGATGTTGCGGACGATGACGTTAAGGAGGATGATGTTAGGATGATGGGGTGCAGGTGGATGATGTGGATGATGATGATGATGATGATGATGATGATGATGATGTTGAGGAGGATGAGGCTGAGGATGTTGAGGAGGATGAGGATGTTGAGGAGGATGAGGATGAGGATGAGGATGAGGATGAGGATGAGGATGAGGATGAGGATGAGGATGAGGATGAGGATGAGGATGAGGATGATAATGCGGAAGATGAAGTGGAGGAGGACAAGGTGCAGGATGATGATGTGGAGAAGGAGGAAGATCATGATGTTGAGGGTGATGATGGTGAGGAGGATGATGATGAAAAGGATGATAAGTTTCCGGAAGATGAGGTGGAGGAGGATGATGTTGCGGAAGATGAGGTGGAGGAGGATGATGTTGAGGATGATGTCAAGGGGGAGGAAGATGATGATGTGGAGAATGATGATGTTGAGGAGGAGGAAGATGATGATGTTGAGGATGATAATGTTGAGGATGATGAGGGGTAGGGTGATGATGTTGAGGATGATGAGGTGGAGGATGATAATGTGGAGGATGATGATGTCAAGGGGGAGGATTAGGATGATGTTGAGAATGATGATGTTGAGGAGGAGGAATATGATGATGTTGAAGATGATGGGGTGTAGGAAAAGTGCCGGAGCCTAGAACCTAGGGGCACACTTTGCGCGAGCCTGCGGAATCGAAATGCACTTGGACATTTCACAAGAGCCACTTTATACGGAAATTTACAGGAAAAAGGCCGCAGCCCAAAACCACGGCCCACACTTTGTGCGAGCCTGCGCAGTCGAAACGAATGCCAAGATTTCACAAGAGCCACTTTAAACGGAAAATTACAAGAAAAATGCCATAGGCCGGAGTGAGCACCCTCATGAAGCACCGGCCTTTACACTTACCGTAAAAACCCTCAGTGTGGACGCGCTGTTTGGGGAATAAACAAACAATCAAAGTTGGGCCGCATTCCCATCAAAACCACCATTTGTGTTCAGTTCTGCGCTGTACTTTGTTGGAGATAGTTTCACTCTATGAATCTCAATCACATTCCCAAGTTTGTGATTGTGTGCGCTGGAATCATCAAATTAAGAGTTCATGTCAATTCCTGACTGGGTGTGTTTATGTCTCAAGGAACAAAAACACAAAACAGTTCAAAAATGTTCAAAACATCTATCCACCTCGGGGTGTTAAAAAAAATTGAGCCAGTCGCATATCTGATGATGATAATGATGATGATGATGATGATGATGATGATGACGATGATGATGATGATGTAGCCCCCGACAACAAGGTGATTCTTCGTTTCATCATGGGGCGCACCGTCCCTGAGGTCCGCCCATGATCCAAACTTTTGGTCACAGCGATGCATCCAAAATCCCGAAATCTGGCTGAACTCTGCCATGAAATGCCCCATAAAATGCCAGTGAAATGTCAGTGAAATCACCATAAATCCCCATAAATCACCATAAATCACTATAAATCACTGCAAATCACCATTCAATATACAAGTTTCCCAAATCGTTTCCGTCATTTCCGCCCTGCGCCTCCCCCGGTCCAGCGCCCGGCGCTTCAGCCGCAGCCGCTTTCAGCTGCTGCAGGGCGGTCTGGACCTGCGGTCAAAATCTGTGCCAAATGGGAGATCTCTGGGTGAAATCACCAGAACTATAGCATTTTATTGGGATCTATCTATATGTATAGGGATATAAATCTTGGGATCTTTTATTTGGTATAGTTACCTATGAATAATTTACCGGATATCATAATGTGGCATGTTTTTTGTGAAACGGGACATGATATTTTACTGTCATTCTATTGCTGGGGTAGATATCTCAATCCAATTCCCCTCATTCCAGTGAGGACACCGCATATAATCAGATCATAATCTTCCTCAAAGTAATGTTTCATTTGGGAATTGATAACAAAGAATATGTGTGGATTTTCATGAGGATTAATTTATATAATTACTTTTATATATATATATATACGTATGATTTTGTGTCGTATATGGAAATTTAGACGGGAATATGTATAGGGGATGTTATTGTAAGAATGGGATAATTCCGGATATATGGGATATGGAGGGATATGGAATGGGGATTATGGATAACAACTACCATGATCAGTGAATATTGCGGGATTTCACCACCAAATGGGGATATGAATGGATACTAATGATGATTGTGGGGAATGTGGTTTATCCGCAACCGTAAAGCATTCTCAAAGGACTCATCAGAAATGGGTTAGATTGAAACCATCCCCGAAAAAAAGGTGATCATTACCCTCTGCTTATCTAAACATAGCTATGGAAAAATGGCCCATTTATAGATGATGTTCTACCTATTAAAATTTCCGATGTTCCAGTACGTTACGTGAAATAACCAGAAGGTATATGTGATTTTTCGTTGGTTTTATCACATTCGATGGATTCGAAGAGGCAAGTCTAGGCTCAAGTACCAGTCAATCTGTTAGGGTTTTCAAGACGATTTTCAGAATATGATCCAATTTCATAAACCAAAAGACCATTAGATGAATTAGATGATCACCATTTCTCCAAATCGTTTGAAAATCCCCAAAGATGATATGACATATATGACCGTATCACCATAGGATTTCTGGCACCAGACACCATCGCGACCACCATCGCGACATTTTCTGAAAGGCCGTTTCACTGCGAACCTTCTTGACTGCCACGTCCTGAAATGCCGCCTCCTGATCTATGTCCAACTGCTGAACCCAATGTTTGCTATGAAACCATTAAGGTGTTTGTTACCCACAATAGTTTTTACATTGGACATGGTTCACTGCCATGGGTTTGCCGCATGAATTCATGAGCTTCAAATCATGGAAATTACACCGAAAAAATGCGCTGCCCTGAGTATTGTGTAGTCTTGGTCACTGCATCTTAAATCAGTTCTAACCAGATGTTTCTGGTTAACGTCTTACATCATTGGAACATTTGAACGTGTTTGCACAGAAAGTAATGTAAAGTAATCTAAAATGCAAATATTTATTGGAATGTTCACCTCTTGTCTTGGAGAAGTGGGTACTTTGATGTGCCCCGGGCCTGTCTTCATTCCCATTTTTCTCTCCATTACTACTGAGTCAGCCAGACAGTGGATAAGCTGTGGCAACCATGCACCGATGGGTGGCTCTTCACCACTTCGTGTTGACGTGAAATGCCACCCACCTGGTGGTTGTTCACCCCCAGGTGATACCATAAATGATGGGCATTGTTGGTGAAGAATCATTGGAATCATCCCAAAAACGAACCAAAAAAGCTTATGTCCAGTTCAGGAAGTGTAAGTTTCCCAGGTCTATGCTCGAGTTACCAAACCCAAATTTCGCCTAACTTTCCAAAAATGAAAATCAAATCACACAAAATATATCAAAATATAATGCAAATAAATCTATGTATGTTGAGAGAGACAGAGAGACCCTTCCTCCAACTAACTCAGACCCTGCCATGACTAGAAGGTTAGAAGACTAGATTCTTCTCAAAAATTCTGATTCTCAGGGTCTATCTTGTTCAGGGGATGGTATATATAGATATACACATACATATAATCATCCTGAAAAAACTAGAATATGGAAGTTTCAAACGTATTCCCATGTGAATGTTTTTTTGAAATTTCGGATTCTATCTACTCCAGGATGACTATATATATACATACATATATCTACAAAATGTATATGTATAGTATAGGTATATTATGAACATCAGCAGATCCCCATCCTCTTTCAGCTTGGCATGCGCGGAGCGATAGCCTGGAGACAGAGGACATGGGCAGCGGCTGTTGGTGGTGGTTAATCGAAATGTTGATTTTTGTTTCCGCTGATATGATGTTCATATAGATATGTTTTATCATATGATATTTTCCGCGAATTTCACATCTATTTTTATCGAAATGCTGGTATGATATGTTTTTTCATGCCATTTATGCGTTTTTTCGCAACACTTTTATGAGTTCTATGTGTTCGGGAAGCTGGAGCGAAATCATCGCTAAACAATCGTGAAAGTAGACGAATTCCTCCTTAGACTGGAAAATCGTCATCGCGTGCTTATGCTGCTGCCCCTCCAATCTGCTGATTCCCTGCCGGTGAATAGACCCGGTGTCCCATGCCCCAAATCCCACCCGATGTTAACCATCATTTACCTTGTGTTGAAGTCATTGCAATTCATCCAGACATCTGCATCTTGGTTGCTTCATACCCGTACCCATTACCCACTAGATGTTTTCCATGCAAGTTACAAGATATTTTATATATATATATATATTGTTCACAAACAAAAAGTACTCAAGGGCACCATTAGCTGTTGATTTGTGAGTTATGATTCTGATTCCCCCAAAACTCTATGTAGACATATATATATATAATAGATTCATCACAAATCATATATATATATGTATACATGTATAGATGGGTTTGTCTGAAAATACGGGTACCCCTAAATTCACTGCTTGACACATTTCACCCGCCTATGTTGGGATCCTCTGCCAGCAGTTGCTGCAAGCGCGTGAGCAACGCATCCTGCACCACCAAGCCGCTGGGATCATTTTTGTCGCCGAGTCACACAGTAATGTGGAGATAATATTGATATAATGGGATTTATAACCAACTGTTGATATCATCTTTGGGTGTAATGCGGGTAAAACAATTTCATAAACCATCCCCCAGTCATCACCATTTTTATAGGTGGTATAAACCATTTCCAGTCATGGGTGGTTTATGACATTGTTTTACCGAGAGTAATGTGGTAAACCCAAGGTAATGGGGTATATCTTCAACATAAATCCCATTGGAAACTGATGGGAAATGATGAAAAACTTATGGGAAACCATATGGGATTTAGGGCTAATAAACCAAGTTTCCCATTATTAACCCCAGTTTGATTTGGTCATATGGGATAAACCCATATGACTTGGTTTATCCCATAGTTTCTCATATTTGATGGTTTGTGGCATTGGATTTTGGGTTTACCATTTATTAAACTATCCAAGTCATCGCCATTTTTAATGGGGATTTTAACCATCCCAATCGTTTTGTAGGTTACAATGGCAGCTGGGGTGAATCCCACATTACCAGGCGGATAGCTCTGGGCGGTGCGCACAATCATGGTACTTGTATAGCTGTATAAATATGATCTTTATGATATATGAAACTATATTCTTTATTTATATATATATATGATATCATATATATATATATGATATCATACGATATATATGGTATGATAATATATATATATGATATGATATGATATGGTATGGTATGGTATGATATGATATATATATATATATGATATCTGATATGATGTGATATGATATGATATATATATATATATATATATATGATATCTGATATGATGTGATATGATATGATATGATATGATATATATATATATATCATATTATATATAATATATAGAGTATGTGTTCTATTCATCTCATACATTCCGTTTTTTGAAGGGCCGGCTGTCAAAAGAACTGCTCGCCACTTCCCCATCTGCATGGAGCAAATGATCCACGTCGTAAACCAGTATCAGGTGCAGACAGACATATTGTGGAAATCCTGCATCACCAAAAGATATCCAGGATATGTGGAGAGTTGTGGTTTATGATAGTGTTTTATCGCATGATTGATATGATAGTTGAAACCTTTTAAAGAATGGGATAAACCACATCCCTCAACTGATGCAGGATTTCTTCCATGCACTGTAGTTAAGGAAAATTGCCCATTTGGGGGTCTCCTAAAATGGGAAATCCCCAAGTCACACTGGGTTTCAATACTAATTCATGGTCGTTCATGACTTGGATGATTTGGGGTACCTCCATTTTAGGAAACCTCCATATATGACTTACCTGTCAAAAAATGTGATTTTCCTATTCGCAAACTGTTAGTCATTGCCAGAGGCTATACCCGGCCAGATCTCCAAGTCTCCGATATAGCTCTGGTACCATTCTGGTCACATGTTTCGGATGTGAACATATGTCTGCACTAAGTAAGGTTTCTGTCCATTCTCTCATGCACTTCTTAACCCTCTCAGCTCTATGAAGTTCTAAGAAAAGTTTGGTTCAGCGACTAATGGGAGAAATTCCAGCAGAAACCGGCAGTTGAGCGAACACAAAGTTCCAATTGGCGATGGCTATAAAAACCACCGTTTTTGTTTGATCGTTACGTCCTATCATCTCCACTGATTACCCATTCATCCCCATGTCATATCCCGATGAACAAATTCATATCCCATCTGTTATCCCATGGGGATATGAATTACTGGGTATAATTGAATGGATCATCCCATTTGCTATTGATCAACAATTATGAATTATCCCAACAATAACAATATTCCAGAATTGTTATCCCGTTTGTTATTGTTGGGTTTGCACTGATCCATCTTCAAAAACCCAGTCCTCCATGGCAGTTGTAACGGGCACCACGGCACCACGGTCTTTTTTTCGACGTCACAAGGAATGTATGGAATTCGGGATTAAAGGTGGGTTAACCCGGGAATCCACCAAAATGTGGAAGTCAAGCAACGGCATCCAATTGGGATGAAAAAACGGTGGAACATACTTCAAACATGCTCAGTTTTTTCCTTTTCTATTTGACAAAATTTTGGCTGATGATTCTCTCAACTTTGCGCCCAAGCATTGCTGAACATCTCGCGTGATTTTTCACCAAAAAACGTACCCTTCTGTAGTTTAACCCCTTTGCTAGATCCTGCGAAATGGCTTGGTTTCCCTATCTGATTGAAATCCAACCATCTGACCTCAAAACCCCAAGCTGGTCTAACCTGTCGCCTAGGTCTAACCTCAAATCCGCCGGCCTGCCGGCGTTTCTGATTGGAAGGTGTTGTTCCTGTCTCTGTTCTTGACTTGTACTTGTTCCTTTCTTCTCTTGCTGCGCGTTTTTGCTTCGTCTGAATCAAGTCCACCCCTCTCCCCTCCCATCCTTCACCACCTCCTAGTTTTACTGCTAATACTGCTGCTTCTACTTCTACTTCTACTCCTACTCCCTACTACTACTACTACTACTGCTACTACTGCTACTACTGCTACTACTGCTACTACTGCTACTACTGCTACTACTACTACTACTACTACTTCTACTACTACTACTGCTACTGCTACTACTACTACTACTACTACTACTACTACTCCTGCTACTACTACTACTACTACTACTACTGCTACTCCTGCTGCTACTGCTGCTACTATTACTACTACTACTCCTCCTGCTACTACTACTACTACTACGACGACGACGACGCCGACGCCTACGCCTACGCCTACGCCTACGTCTACGCCTACGCCTACGCCTCGCCCACTCCTACGCCTACTCCTACTTCTACTCCTCTACTCCTTCCTCTCTTCTTCTCCAAGTACTAAACTGGTAGTGCCGGTAGCTCATAACACTGTCTACAGCATTACAGTCGTCTACAGGTACTCGTCACAGGACGCACACGGTACTAAACTGACCGACCAGTACTCATTTGGTATGCGGTCCATAGGTTGTTCAAGCAGGCACTTGCTACTCAAGCTGCTTCTGATGTACGGCTCTGTCTTCGTCTCTTCTTCTTCCTCGTCTTCCTCTTCTTCCTCTTCTTCTTATTCTCTTCTCTTCTGCTTCTCTCCCAGGCTTCCACCTAGCATGCACATCAACTTCCCTTGGGGCAATCTCCTTCCATGCAGCGGTCTGCTGTCAAGCCAGAGGCTCATACACAGTACCTGACGCTACTTTTTCATGGGGCGGTACTAATTTGGTATAGGATCAATAGGTTGTTACAGCCAGCACTTGCTACACAAGCCGCTCCGTTTTACAGCTTTGTCTTCGTCTTCTTTTTTGTTATTCTTCTTCTTCTTCTTCTTCTTCTTCTTCTTCTTCTTCTTCTTCGTCTTCGTCTTCGTCTTCTTTTTCTTCTTCCTCTTCTTCTTCTTCTTCTTCTTTTTCTTCTTCTCCCTCTTTTCTCTTCTGCTTCTCTCGCGGGCTTCCACCTACAGTGCACATCAAACTCCCTTGGGGCCACCTCTCTATGGCCGGCCGGCTTGCCGAAGGCAATTAAATATCTCAATCTAATCTTATCAAGTCCAATCTATTCCAATTTGAGTCAGTCTAAAACAACAAGATCAAATCTATCCAACTCATCATTGTGGGGGCCTTTCATTTTATCAGAGTCTTAGCAGGACCTTCTGCTTTCACGTTTCTACCTCTTTTTGGATGTTTTCCCATCCATGTACAGTTTAGATGGAAGATGTTTGATGTAAAGACAGAAGATGCTCCATAATCTTCATTGATCTACAGTATATTGATTTTCCCAGTTTCACAGGTCACTCAACCCATGTCAACCCCAGTTTCTCAGGCGAACAACTCCCGAGTGGCTCGCTTTTTCTCCAGAAAAACTCTGCCGGGAGCTACCCCCTGGGACGACCTGAAGGCAGGGCATTCCATCACTGGAGCTACCCCCATGACGCTGTGTCAGTAGCTCCAGTGATGATGGAAAAGAAATGGCTGGATGATAGGGGAAACCCAACTCCCATTGAAACCTCTGATTGAAGATATCAAAAGGCTCGGAAAAAATCCCGATGTCTGCACGGTCGGTCTAGTTTATCGTGCGGTGGATTGTTCAAGTGATGACCGTCGCTTAAATCGACCACCATGGGGATATCAACCCATCAAACACGAGACCTTGTGGATAACGCTTGAGGTATCCTGTTGGATCATCAAACGCCTGGTAAACGAACCAAACACCATGAAAATCCACGGGTCTCCCGTTAAAAAAGGATCTAAAACTGCTCTTTACTGTAGGGTGGATCATCAACTATATACCCTCTGGTAGTCCAACAAAACTATTGAAAATTACCGTCCATGCATGTATATGCTTGTGTATGTCACATATGGACGTTTATGCCTGCGGACCGAAAACCGTTCCCGTAAAACGCACGTTTTTGAATATCGCGATTGTGGGGTGGAGTGGGGTGGGGTGGGGGGGCATGTTAACGTTCC
>Ga0126342_10006714_pt1 | contig 20460 bp, 18 predicted proteins | sample Cyp1metagenome_FD_92528 | JGI IMG/M metagenome (GOLD analysis project Ga0126342, IMG submission 92528) | Coral microbial communities from Lord Howe Island, Old Settlement Bay, Australia - Cyphastrea 1 metagenome | ecosystem: Host-associated > Invertebrates > Cnidaria > Coral ...
CCCGCATTGGAACTGCGACTTCAGGCTTCATTTTCACAATTTGAATTTTCAAAATTTGATGGAAGTCTCGCACCAAAGCTTCGTTTTCCCGTCTTCCACTTTCACTTTTTGAGGGAAGTCTCGCACGAAAGCTTAATTTTCACATCTTACAGTTTCACTTTTTGAAGGAAGTCTCGCACGAAAGCTTCATTTCCATATCTTCCACTTTCACTCTTTGAGGGAAGTCTCGCACGAAAGCTTCGTTTCCATATCTTCTACTTTCACTCTTGGAAGGAAGTCTCGCACGAAATCACGAAAGCTTCATTTTCACATCTTCAACTTTCACTTTTTGAGGGGCGTCTCGCACGACAGCTTCGTTTTCACATCTTCCACTTTCAGATTTTGAGGAACTTCTCGCACGACGAAAGCTTCGTTTTCGCATCTTCCACTTGCAGATGTTGAGGGCAGTCTGGCACGAAATGCATTTTTGAGAGTTAGCGGATGCACGAAATGCTGTGTTTTGCAGGACAAGGCGTCTCTCGGAAGATGGATGGGGAAGCTTGTCCGGCGGACGGTTCTTTTGTTTTTTGCAATACAGTCTGTGCAGATCGCATTGTAATGGTTGCGTCAAGGTTGCTTGGCACCGCGGCTATGTGCGTAGTACTATTGTCTTTTGCAGCTAGACATCGTAAATCGTATTGGAGTGGCTGCATCAAGGCTCCGATAGTGATTTGTCAGCAGATTTTCTCAAATTTGGCACTGGTGATTTTCCTTTCAAAATTCCTTTTCAAAAAGCGCTTCGAAATTCAAAATCGTCCTTTTTTTTCTTTGGCGTCAAGATCCGGTTTGGGAGCTGCAGTTTCTGACGCCGTTGCGCGTAGTTCTATTGTGCTGTGCACCTCAGTCTCTGCAAATCGCATTGTAATGGCTGCGTAAAGGTTGCTTGGCGCCGCGGCTGCATGCGCAATACTATTGTCTTTTGCAGCTGGGCATCGTCAATCGTAATGGAGTGGCTGCATCAAGGCTGCACTAATGATTTTTCAGCAGGTTTTCTCAGTTTGAAAGCTTGCTGCGTGTAAAAGCTTCTGTGTGTAAAAGCTTCTCTGTGTAAATGCTTCTCTGTGTGAAAGTTTGCTGTGTGTAAAGGTTTCTGTGTGTAAAAGGTGGCGGTGTGTAAATGCTTCTCCCTGTAAATGCTTCTCTGTGAAAGGGATCCTCTGTGTAAAAGCTTCTCTGTGTAAAGCTCTGTGTGTAAAGCTTCTGTGTGTACAAGTTTGCTGTGCTTTTAAGAGCTTCTCTGTGTAAATGCTTCTCTGCGTTAAAAGCTTGCTCTGTGCAAGAGCAATCCGTGAATAAAAGCCTCCCTAACTCTGTGTAAAAGCTTGCTGTGTGTAAAGGCTTCTGTGTGAAAAAGCTCCTCTGTGTAAATGCTTCTCTGTGTTAGGGCTTCTCTGTGTGAAAGCTTGCTGTGTATAAAGGCTTCTGTGTAAAAGCTTCTCTGTGTAAGGGCTTCTCTGTGTAAAAGCTTCCGTGTGTAGAAGCTTCTCTGTGTAAGGGCTTCTCTGCGTGAAAGCTTGCTGTGTGTAAAAACTTCTCTGTGTAAATGCTTCTCTGTGTGAAAGTTTGCTGTGTGTAAAGGTTTCTGTGTGTAAAAGGTGGCGGTGTGCAAAAGCTTCTGTGTGTAAATGCTTCTCTGTGTAAGGGCTTCTCTGTGTAAAAGTTTGCTTTGTGTAAAAGCTTTCTGTGAATAAATCTTGCCTAACTTTGTGTAAAAGCTTCTCTGTGTAAAAGCTGGCTGTGCGTAAAAGTTTCTGTGTGTAAAAGCTTCTGTGTGTAAAAGCTTCTCTGTGTGAAAGCTTCTCCATGTAAGAGCTTGCTCTGTGCAAAAGCTGGCCGTGTGTAAACGTTTGCTGTGTGTAAAAGCTTCTGTGTGTGAAGGATTCTCTGTGCGAAAGCTTGCTGTGTAAAAGCTTAGGAGCTTCTCTGCGTGAAGGCTTGCTGTGTGTATCCCAATGCACCCACAGATCAGAGACCGCGCTTACAACTACTCTGAACTTTTCGTGTCGTCTGCGTGGAAAAAGCTGCTGCGGTGTTTTGTTGGGTTTGGGAAAGAGATTAGAATGGCAAGCGTAAGAAAAACTGATGAGAGATCAGATGTTTTGACATGACATGAACAACCATGAAATACCACAAGAGAGCAAGTTGATTTTCTAAGAAAATGAAATTACATCAAATGAGCGAGATAAGATGACATGAGCCGCGAAGAGCTGAGATGAGGTGCAAAAACTCAGAAGACATGAGATGAGCTGAGATGTGATGGGATGACACAGACTGCGGTCAGAGTGGGATGCAGTGGGCAATTTCCAAGAGAAGCTGCGATGCGATGAGATCAGATGTAATGAGAAAAGATTCAACATTCGAAAGAAACGGCATCAGATTGACAAGTCAAGAGCCTGTTGCCACGAAGCACAGGAGGCTTGCCTGTCACCTATAGGCGCAGCCTTCGCTCCGCTCTTTAGGCTATAACCGTTTCAAATTTGAAACTTCCGCCCCCGGCTTGCCCGGGTACTACTTGTAACTATGTATGTTGTGTTGATGCATGCATGAATGCATGTATGTGTGTGTGTGTGCGTGCGGGTATGTATGTGTGCATGTGTTTGTATGCCCCCCCATCCAAGACCTACCGTTTTTGGAAGGAAGAATGCTCAGTAAAGTTGAGCACTACTTTACTACTTTTCCATTTTTTCAAGAAACCAGAACCCTTTCAATAAAGCATGCCTCTAATACTACATGTATACATATTTGAAACCAATCTTCATTTTGTTCAATGGATAAAGCCTTCTTAGAGAGAACACCTGCACTTTGTAGAGGAGATACTGCGTATTTAACAAGAATACTGTTTTCTTCGAGGAATAGCGTGCTTTCCAACTAACTATGTTCAACTGTTTTGAAGGAATACTGTATCAAATTTGCAACAAAGAGCGCATGTTTAAAGAAAGACTGATTGCTTCAGAAAAAAACGCTCTTTTGAAGGGAATGCGGATTGCTAGATGTTCAAACGGATTAGGTTTTAGATGAATACCGTACCGCATCTCGTTGAAAGAAATGCTGCAGTTTCTGCATACTTTGCAAGGCTATTTCTTCGACTACCATTCTTTCAGTAGATACTCCACTTTTTGAAATGAGTACTGAGTACTGCATACTTGAGATGAAAAGAGCATGAGATCTCAAAAGCATGTAGAATATTGCAGTTTTTAACAAAGGCTGCATTTGTGTGTTCAAACTACTTCTTTCATTCAAAGCTGTGCTTGCATGTCTTTAGGCAAAAGCCACGCACGCTGAACAATATTGCATCCGTTTGAATGTGAAACTCTTTGAGCGAAAAACTGCATGCATTCAAGAGGTACTTCACACTGCTACTTAAATGTTCACTGTTTGGTTACACAAAGACCTTCCAGGATCTATAACACTATCATGCGCATTCAGCGCCAAGAGTTCTAGGTCAAATGTTTTCCTTCGACATGGAAACAATTTTGATACAGCCATCACACTCATAGTATGACGATTCTCATTTCACAAGGTTGTGCTGTAAGCATTGGATCTGAATTTTCCAGTCCTACAGTCCTCACTTCATGTATTCACCACATGACGTATATAGGAAGCACTTCTTTCAACAGTTTTTACGTTTCTTCAAGGAACACTGGAATTTGAGCAGCATTTGGTGTGTCAGGGATTGGTACTGTATCCGCTGAGGATACCAGGTAATAATGGTTGAACTTCTTGAACCCAGGTCGGGGATTTGATGGGCAAGTGCCTGGTTTCAGGCTGGATTCAAGCAGTTTCTCCAAAATCTGGTATCCAGGAAACATCGCAACATTTGCAAAGCCCACGTAGCCATGAAAATTCCTAAGTCAAGTACCTCACATGAAGTAGTGAAACTTGGCATGATTTCAGGCCCCGCACAAATACCCCTGTACCAGTAAGCATACCAAAGGGGGTCTTGAGGGCATCATAAAGATAGGAGCTGGGACAAATGAAGAAGAAGAAGAAGAAGAGGAGGAGGAGGAGGGGGGGAGAATTGGAAATCAGACAACTCCAGACCACGGGGCCTCACAAGTTCAATTCTCAATTTGCTGTACATAGCCTGCCGCTTTTCCACTGACTCCTTATTGCTTGAAAGTATGATCTCCCAATGCTACCAATATATACTGTGTTTTGCCCGTCTTCAACCCGGATTCCTTAGTGTACAACAAAAAACAACACTTATCTTGACTTTGGCACGCACTTCAAAAAAACCTTATGACTAGTTTCAACGACCCATCTAAGACATTGCCAAACGAAGTTTAGTTCGAAAAGTACCGAGTTACGGATGAATGCCCAGAGGCAGTCTGTTCATCATGTCATCGCACCATGTCATCATCATGCCATCACACCATGTCATCATGTGATCATCATGTCACAGCAGTTCGGCGTGGGAGCGGTAGAGCAGAGTGACACTTCGGGAGCGCATGAATTCGCGGGTGAAAACACTCTCGAGCGCGAAACCCTATGTTTTAAAGGATAATGTGGCTCCAGGGGTCGCCGAAGTAGGTTCGGGGCTCGATCTGGGAATTTTTCGACAAAAAGTGCACAGGACTGTGGCGAAAGTTTGGTTTGCGCTGCAAAACGTTGAAAAAAACTGTCACGTTCGGAGCCCTTTTGGAAGATGAGGCCGGCAAAATGTGCAGAGGACTGGCGAGAGTTCGACTTGCACTTGAATATGCCAAAAAAATAACTCACGGTCCCGGAGCACTTTTGGAAGATGGTGTCCGCGAAATGTGCACCAGACTGTAGGGCGAGCTCAATTTGCATTTCAATGCCGCGAAAAACTGAGGGGATCGGAGCACTTTTGGAAAATGAGGTCGGCAAAATGTGCACCAGACAGTAGCGGGAGCTCGATTTGCAATTGGAAGAATTTTCTGTGCACTTCAAATGCGCCAAAAAAAATCTGAGGGGATCGAAGCACTTTGGACAATGAAGCTGGCAAAATGTGCCCGAGACTGTAGCGAGAGTTGAATTTGCACTTCAAAACCGTAAAGAACTGCGGGGATTGGAACACGTTTGGATGATGAGGTTGGCAAGATTCATTGATTCATTAATTCATTGGTTCCTTGGTGCATTGCTTCATTGGTTCATTGACTCACTGAATCGTTGAACCATTGATTCATTGCTTCGTTGATTCAATGATGCATTGATTCATTGATTCATTGAGTCGTTGAACCATTGATTCATTGATTCGTGGATTCACTCATCCATTGATTCACTCACTCACTGAATCGTTGAAACATAGATTCTTTGATTCATTGAGTCGTTGAACCATTGGTTCATTGGTTCTTTGATTTGTTGATTCACTGTTTCATTGATTCTGATATACTGATTAACTGATTCATCAACTCACGAATTCCCTCATCCATTGACTCATTGATTTCATCATTCATTGATTCATTGTTTCACTGATTCATTGGTTCAGTGGTTCACTCAGTGAGCTGTGCACGGATTATTTCATTTCATTGGCATCTCGACCACCATTTTCTCATTCGTGGATGCACCTCACAACTTCAGCAATTCACTGCTTCTGCATCGCAAAAGCTCTCCTATGGTAGGCCATTGATTTCCTATATATAACTATAGGATACTATAGGCATTTCCTGTTTTCAAAACTTCCGCCCCGGCGAGTGCCGGGCACTATCTGGTAAGACTACAAGCCACAATTCCACATTGCAAGGGAAGGAGCGTGCTTCCAAACATGTCAGCAACCTTCCAGGTACACTGCCAACCAAACAATTTTGTCGCCAGAAAGCGCCGTGGCCTAGAGTCTTTTGGAATGTAGACGTTGCGTCGGTCAAACCAGTCAAACCTTGCAAGCCAAATGCAGGTCAGGTCATCTGAACTCGTGGCACTAATCGTTGCTGGATGCAGAACGCCTCTTTGAACCTTCTACCCATGCTTTACTGGGCCAAACAGAGCACTGCGATTGCTTCTTGATTGAGATGGCCATTGCTTGACGAAGCACGAATTGAGCAAAGCAGTCTTGCAGTGCTCTCTTTGTCTTGATTTGGGTCCCATGCGTGTGCTGTGATACAGGCTTGTTGGGGTCATGCCTCAGACATTGCAGCTTCCACTTCAGGAAGCGAGCAGGAATGCTGCAAGCTGCATGAATATACAAGAGACCATCGCAAGTCCTGCATAATTGCATACCTTGGGGGACGCAAACTATGGCACATGCAACAATACAATCGCACCTATCTTGCACACAGAGTGCATCCTGTGCCTGCTACAGACTACAGTGACGATAGTAGGGGATGTAAGCTTGGAACCTCACGCTCGAACTACATCTTGAACTACATCATCAGGACGGAGTTACGTGCAGTGAATGTGAAGAATCCAACTGGTTGCCTTGAAGTACACCACACACCAGGGAATAACAAAAACGTTCTGAAGCAGGGGTTCGCACAATAAACTGTTCCGAACAGCAACTTGTCAACAAGAGGGCTGTAAAATACTTTCCAAGGTTCTAAATCTAAACGAAAGCAATGCCAAAAGCAATATCAATGCAAGGTTTTCCGACAAAACAGTTTCCGAAGGCGCGGTTCCAAAAAAGGGGGTTCCACAACCAGAAGGCTCACAAGACATAAGGTTCTCCAAAGCATAAGACTCCCCAACGAAAGGTTTTAACCAAATTCCCGACAAGAAGATTAGCAACAGAAGATTTGGAGAGCAGGCTGCGGGCGAAGGGCGCTCAGTAATTCTTCAACATGATATTCCCAAAGAGCCATGTTGAGAGGATGGTCCTGTCCTCCAATAAGCCCAAAGCAAAACAAACGAGAAGCAAACAGAGTGTAAAGCTTCTGGACAGAGCATGAATACGTCCAACCAAATAGCCCTACCAGAACAGCAAACACATTTCAAGACAGGAAGACTATCATCTCTGGAAAGCAAATCAACGAAAGCGCCCAGAGACCCGTACACGATTTCCAACACCGAGGACGAAAAAATAAGCGTCAAGCAAGCGCCAAGCCCTTCTGAAAAATCTCGGAGCTTGAACGCATTCTGTAATCTGCGAGGCCCAGACTTTGCAAAAGGCCAAGGGAATCGAAGGTTGTCAAAGTCAAACCACTCCTCTGGTGGTAGGACCTGTCAGATCAAGTGCTCAACTGATTTGTCTTCATCTCTTTCGATACTCAAAGGATACAAATGAGGATTTAGGAGCTCTATATACTGCTTGGCAATTTACACCACAAACTGATTCTTGTGCATGCTGGAGTTCGGCTGTAAATTGCTTGGAACCCACCGATCTCATCCTTTTGTATGGGATGGTCCATAGCTATTCCTGTTGTGAATATTAACAATCCCTATGAAACCGAGTGGTATAACTCGGTATTACTCGGTTTGACCCATTGTCATAAACAGCCCACAAATGTATCGTTGATGGTCATGGTGCCATGCAAAAAAAAAATCAAAGCCTACCAGAGCGAGACAGAGAGACAGTCTTTGTCACGGACCAAGCACTCCCGGCACCCACTTGGCAAGTCACTGCGCCGCGGATGTGGTACCTCCACAGCCATTGAGGACATTGGACTTTGATCTTATGGTGCTTGAAATGCTATAGGCTATGGTGTGTTCCTTCAAGACCTGTAGCCTATAGCAAATGCTGAAAGTGCTGAGTTTGATGGCAGAACCTGATCAAGCAAAAAGGGTGTTTCAGATTTCAGAGTGTCAGATTTAAAACTCATTAAAACTCCGAGGAGAAGTGAGACTACTTCAATGATGCCCAAAGAACCTTTTTCACTGGGCATCACCATCTCTTGCACTAAATTCAAACAGTGACCTATCTGATGAAATAAACCGAGGCACAATCTGAGCCCTAAGTCAAGCAAGAACATGATATGTTCCCTTCATTGTCCTCGTTGCGGGTGTATGGAGACTGCCACTCATCGCCAGCAGCGCACTGACTCAAGATCTCTTCCCTAGTTTGAAGCTGCCCCCTTAGTCATCAGTTCTTTGAGAGTCAAAATACGAGTCAAAATGATGCAGACATGCACAAAAGTGCTGACCATGTGTGTTCAACAAGCGTCCACTGGACTTTCAGCTTTACAATGTTTAGCAGCACTTTAAACTTGATATCTTTCACTGGCGTTACGGCGTTCACTTTTACTTTTCCTCTCTCTCTCTCTCTCTTTCTCCCTCTCTGTTTGACAAGCCAAAGCGCTTGCAAGCAATGAGCTTCTCTCCAGAGTACCTGCAACTCGGTCACAGGACAGTCACGAAGCCTGCGAAACTTTGCCACCTCCTGTGCTATGCCGTAAAGCAATGTAAAGCAAAGGTATAGAGACAGAGACACAGTAGAGAGACACTATAGATTACTATAGATGGTATAGGGACATACAGTGAACACCTTGGAACTTTGATGAACTTTGCGGGTCACGGATCCACGTAGTGGGTGCGCTGGATGCCGCTGATGACTTGCCCGTCTGCTTCGACAGCATCTCCAAGATGGCTCATGCCAGAGAGGACCATTTCCTCTGAACAAATTGACTTGCAACATGCGGAAGAAAAGAAAAATTAGAAAAGGTAGGACAAGAACTATACATTCGGGCAATTGGACTCAGGACTTACTGCAAGGACATCATTCTGACTTAGTAAAGATCTATGTAGTCTGTGGACCCATGCATTGCATTTGGCCAAGGACGGCCCAAGGCTTTGGTGTCCTGAGTATTTTATGACAAATCCTCAGTGTCCTCAATGCTCCAAAAGATGCTAAGCACGAGACACGCTCCATTTCCTCACGCATCCTTAGACCACAAAAGAAAAACCGCACCATGCCTTTTGGGAGATTCGCTCTTGGATCCTCTAAACAAATCTAAACACATGTGTAGGGAATTAACAGAAAACAAAGAACGTTGGGAGGGTAAAGGGCGAAAGAGGCAGGTATAGTGAAAGAGCGGTGTGTGAGGAATTGGGAGATACGAAGTGGAGAGTAAGTCTGATGATGCTGATGCTGCTGATGCTGATGATGCTGATGGTAACGATAATATGGTCTGGCGACAATGTCCCCAGGGGGATTGAGCCAGGGCAAAACTGCTTGTGAAAGGGGACGGGAAAAATGTCTAAAACTTTAGTAGTTCAAAGAAGTTTTAGTAATGTATGTCTGTATGTGCATTTATATATATATATATATACGCATATTATAGCAGCATAACAACTCATGTTTAAACTATCAAAAGAACATAACAACCTACCATATCACCCCCTCATTCCTTTTTCACAAATCAGAACAAAGTACCATATCATATATGCATTTCAGATTTTTGGGGGGGAGGTAGTTAACTGTGAAGTTTCATGCGATTGGAGATTCCAGCCCCTGCCGAATAACTTGATAAAGCAAGAGGGGTTTCAGCTAGCAGAAGCTAGCTTTCCTGATTTCAGGACGCCTTTGCGTCAAGTTCTGCCAAGAAACTGCCTCTGCTGGGCAGCGTCCATTGCATCAAGAAGTTGCCTTGCCTGAGAGTTGAGACGTGGGTGGAGCTTCATTTTCATCAGAGCCTGTCAAGATTCCACAAAGCTTTGCTTAAAACTTGAAATCACCTCGTCATTCTCCGTATCTTCAGCATAAAATCGCTTTCCGGCCCGTTGCGCCAATAGTTTTGTATTCTGTACTCGTATGCCCTGCCTTCACAACGTCAACCCACTCACCATTCGGACCTTTTGCAAAGCGCGTAAGATATTGTCGATCCTCTGGGATGGGCGAAGAAAGCGACGTTCTATGCAGAGTGGAAGGCTCAACGCGGATAAGACTGTGATAAGACCTAAACATGTCTTTGGATGTCTTTGGATGTCTTTTTGGATGTCTTGACTGGAACGTCCTGTCTTGCGTCGTGATGTTCTTGCTCCCATATCCCTACCGATAATTCTATGCCTGACATTTCCCAGCTGTCCTGGCCCATGTTCTGCTCAGGTACGTAGACATATGAGTTGTACCTCCGCGTTCACAACAAGAAAATGTGCCTTCTCTATCCTTCTCTCTTCAATAAGTCAAATGGAAGGATGTGACTGGTCACCAGCGTATGGGGTGGATAGGGGAGTCAAAGCTGCCCCCTATGGTTCTTTGCAATTTTAGAGAATCGTAATCCTGCACTAGAGCATCACTAGAGCATAGCTCGGAAACAAATCAAATATCAAAAGTCCAGGTGGGCGCACCAGGACTTCATTGGGACCTGCGGCACGGGCGCCAAAGAGCCCTCCGGATCCGGCCTCGATTTGAGCAGAGAAATGCCGAGATGTTTTTGCAGTGCCAAACGGATGCATTGTAACACACAGGTTGTAAATGTTGTAAATGTTGTAGAACTCAATTTAAGTTAAACCTAGTTCACGATGTTCAGCTATGTTCACCTCTGCAAGGCCATTTTGGACACTGTGAGCAAGAAGTCTTCGACTGAAGAACTGGAAATGCGGGCGAAATATAGTTGATTGCAGTGCTCATAAACGAGCGCGAGAGTGAACAACATAGTCTGACCACGATTGAGATCTCTCTTTCACCCATGCATCCACACGCTTGACTTGAGAAAACTCTTTCGCGCATACTCTTACTCGTCCCACTTCCAAACCCAGCACCTGTTGATGTTAACGGATTCCGTATAAGCCAGTGCTCCCACATAGTAATAATTGTTTGACCATGTTTAGTTTAGGCAATGATTCAGTGAGGCAGTAATCTCTGGCGAGGTGACTGAGTGAGCGGTCTAGCTGGTTATATACGTGGTCATTGTGTCTGTCGCTGACCTCGCTGACCTTGATCATGTATCTTTAGTAATTATTCGAATCGCTACACACCTTATACACTGCGTTGCACAACGAGTTGTACATAGAACGCATTCCTCCTTGGAGGACTATGAAATATCTGAAGCTCTGAAAAGAAGTTATTCACTTTGGCAAAAAAAAACGGGCAACCTTCTTGCCAAATGACAAAGCTTCTCAGTCAGTTTCCTTAGTCTTCCTGGGCTTCCCAACGTTGCACACAACTCTGACCATGCAAAAGTGGCGCTGTGTTTGGGCACGGCACCGTAGAACTCCGTCCCACCAGGCTGCCTGCGTCTGAACTCTTGCCACACACACGGTGCCCAGTGGCGTGCACCTACAAGTTCAATCGTGTTATACAGCATTATGGGTCAATCATGGTTAATCCAGATCATAAAGCCTTCACGTCGCTTTATAGTTGTGCGTGCCGGTAAATAGAAGCCTATGATCGATTCATATCGATTCGTTCGATTCTATGTTCAACCGGAAGTTTCAATTTCACAAGCCTTGGTCGGGGAGCCGTCACCCGCAAGGGTGGCAGGTAGACCGGCTCCTACATGTCCGAAGCACTGGAATCGGCCTGTTTCAAAGGACAGCTCCAGTGATAAAATGTGACAAGTTGGGTACAAGATGCTACAAGTCCGACAGAATCAGGCCGATCTAATGGAAAAATCGGATCGCAGGGAAGTCACGTCCGTTCTCTTTGCGGCGCCCATGGCATTGCCATGAGTCTCCTCATTCTCAAAGCTTGGGCCTCATGGCGAGGCAAGGGCAACAGGCATGTCCAGCATGCCCAAACTGGGGTTATGGCTGGTGACAAGAATTGTCCTTTCCATATGCTTTTCCACAGAATGAGTTACACCAACTCTCGTAGCCTCGTAGTTCATCAAAATGGCTCCCAAAAGGACGCTCTACAGATTCTACATGTTACGTCCACCGCAACTCAAAGCTCGGAAGGAACCTGCAGAGTTTCTAACTCAATTCGGTTTTCCAACATCTTTCAGTAGAGAATCTCAAATCATTTCAGAACCACTGGAAAATTTTGAAAAGGTGTTCAGCCCTATGTTCCCTCGCCTGGATGGGCAACCTGCAGTGTGGCTCTCAAACAATGCGATTCTTTCATGCAACCAGTATGGGTGACGAAAACCTGACCACCTGAAGATTTTGCAGAATCAAACTATGCCTGATCCAAACAGCCAAATCCTGCCCAGGAAATACAAAGTTTGCAGCTTCGCGTGAAAGATTCGATCTTTTTCTGAGAGGCTGAGAGGTGCCGCCTGCATGGCCTGTCCATTGGGGAAGACCTTGGACAAAGGAGGTGTAGGCCTTGGTGCAGCTCAAAGCTCGATCTGGGACGTTGACCAAAAGTCAGCCCAGTGTGCAGCAAAAATAGTCACAAAAATAATCGTACAGCCAGAATGTACATAGAACATCATACAACATCATAGAACACATTGTACACTGCAGACCACTGCAGACCACTGCAGACCACTGCAGACCACTGCAGACCACTGCAGACCACTGCAGACCACTGACTTCTATATCTTCTATGCACAGTGTTTAGGTGTCCAGAACTCCGAGATCCCACGAGCACCAGAAGTTCTACCCTACCCCACCTTGACCCTTTCGCATCCGAACTTGCAGGACCTTCATGGACCACCACACTTCCAAGGAATCCAAGGAATCCAGGGTTCCAACGCCTCCATGCTTCACCTCAGCTTCGAGTCGGATGGGATTCATCCAGAGACAAGGCCTAGAAAATGACAGAAAAGCAGTAGATTGGAAAGACATGGAAAGACTAAAGACATCTGAAGACAGCTGAAGACAACTTGGAAAGCTTGCAGCTTTTGCAAGTGAAACACATCATTTATCTATGCTACCAAAATCTATCAGAAGCTGCGACGATTGTCAAAAAGCCATTCTTCAAGTTGGAAATCGCTGTAATCGTATCAGACTATCCCAAATCCAAAAATGCCCCATTCAACTGCCATTCAACTGAGTTTTGTAGGTTGGTCGGATTCGGTCGGTATGAGTCAATCAATTGCATGTCGTGCATTGTTGTGCTCTGTGGCTTTGGAGCTGCTTTGGAGCTGCGTTCAAATTGTCTCAAATTGTCTCAACCTGTTGAAGGCAAGAGTCCGCAACAAGATTTCCTGGGACAGGGACCTGAGCTCAACTCTGAGAGCAAAGGCATAAGGTGCTGAGAGCCACGTGCAGCAGTTCGTTTTCACTGAACAAAGAAGCAAAAGTACCTGCTGAGGCTTAGAGAGTCAATTGTTGCTCACGGCCACAGGAGCACCACAAGTCATTTTGGCCATGTGAACGATATGTCACACACTCTCCAACCACGCAAAAGCTAACCAGTTGGCTTGAACAAATTCCGAGACTGTTTCAAGATGAAATAGAAACTGGCAAACGCTCTAGGTGAGTGTTTCGAACAATCGGAACAAAGCAATCAAAGATTTGCTAGCTGCTAGTGCAATTTGATGCAGTATGCGTACAGCACAATGGCAAACCAACATTCTATACTTCCTTCTAAACGCTGGCTAGCACTCACTAGCACCGCGCCAAGTTGTAACGTTCGCATGCAACATCTTCTTTGAAGATGATAAAGCAGATTTTGTCGTGGTCAGCTTTTTCGTTCATCAAATCCTTAGAACGTAGGGGAAATACATGGAAATTTAGGGAAGTGGAAGGCTGTGGTTCATGCGTTTGGCCTCTGCAAGTTTGAGAGGGATGGGATACAAAATGATACGAAGCCGAAAAGAAAGGCACAAGTGACGCACAGCCAACATCATAAATACTGCACCGCAGTGCTAAGTGATGGAAATTCAGTCCAAAATCTTGCCATCGGCAGGGAAGTGTTGTCCTTACTTTGAGCCTCTGGCGACTCTGGCGACTCTGGCGGACGGCCACCCTGTTTCATCTCTGCAAAAGTCCATGACTACCAACCAGCGAACTGACCTACGGCAGGAAGTGGCCACAATGGATTGGGGAAAACATTTTTCCCTGTCACTCCTTGTCACTCCTTGTCTCCAAATTGTTGCAAATTTGCAAGAAGATTGTTTCTGCCGCAAGGTGAATAAATGGAAGACAATCAAACTGCACTCAGTGGAGGACATTGGCGATGATCAGGTCTCTGGTAGTCCTGTCGTTGGTTTAAACAGATTAAAAAGATCCAGTTCCTGCTTCTCATCGACTCTACTTCCTCGTTTTTGCACATGTATTTGGCATGTGTGTCGTTTCCGTTGCATCAAAGCCGTAGTCTGGCATGTCTTGTCCCTGACTTACTCTTAGGTGTTCCGTTGCCGGTAACAATAGAACCAAAAGAAACAGCAAACAAATTCAAGCAAATGCAAGCAAATGCAAGATGCAATCACGAACTTGCTGGAAACATCTGGAAACATTGGCCGGTTGTACTTCTCTTTCTCGAACGAGTCTGGATAGAACGCTCGCCTCACTGGAGATTTTGGGCGTGTTTCCGAGCGATTGCTATTTGGCTAATTCAAGGCTAAATTTGGTGTTCGTTTGGTTTTCGTCATGTTCGTTTGGTTCGTTTGCTGTGTTCGTTTGAAGCGTTGACAGCATTACCATGCATTACCCATGTCTCCACCGGTCCAGCCTCAGTTTTCTGATGTTGCGGTAGGACTGGTCAGCCTGGAACATCGACATGTGAACTTCCCAAACTGGACCAGGTCAAACCAGTGACTCAAACATGCTCAGACGGCGACAACTTCAAACAGAAAACAAACAGTCAAGTCTGTCATAGTCTCTCAACAGCACTCCTAAAGAGAAACCAATCATAATGTTCCTGTGGACGAAGGGTCTTCATTTCCAAGCGAGCCAGCAATTTTAGGATATGCTGGGTAGGAAAATCCAAGAGAATCCAAAAAATAGTCAAAGGAAATTTGAAGGAACTTCCGCGTTACGGATATTTATGCGGCCAAGACTGAAAGAATGAAGGAATGAATTGAATTGAAATGATCTGAGTTGAACTGAATTAAATTGAATTGAATTGAACTGAATTGAATTGAATTGAATTGAATGACTGAATGTTGAAAAGGAAGTCTCGCACGAAAGCTTCGTTTCCACATCTTCAACTTTCACTTTTTGAGGGAAGTCTCCCACGAAAGCTTCGTTTTCACATCTTCCACTCTCATTTTTTGAGGGAAGTTCCAGATTTTGATGGACGTCTTTCACTTTTTGAGGGGCACGAAAGCTTCGTTTTCACATCTTCAACTGTCACTTTTTTGAAGGAAGTCTTGCACGAAAGCTTCGTTCTTACATCTTCGTCTCGCACGAAAGCTTCGTTTTCACATCTTCCACTGCCAGAATTTGCGGGAAGTCTCGCACCAAAGCTTCGTTTTCACTTTCAGATTTTGAGGGAAGGCTCGCACGAAATGCGTTTTGAGAGTTAGCAAATGAACGAAATTCTGTGTTTTGCAGGACAAAACGTGCCTCGGAAGATGCATGGGGAAGCTTGTCTGGCGGACGGTTGCGGAACACGCTCGTTTGTACCGGGATAATGCTCGGATCGGCCGCGCATTGGAACTGCCAGTTCAGGCTTACTTTTCGCAACTTGAACTTTCAAAATTTGAAGGAAGTCTCGCACCAAAGCTTCGTTTTCACATCTTCCACTTTAAGCACTTTTTGAAGGAAGTCTAGCACGAAAGCTTCGTTTTAACATCTTCAACTTTTACTTTTTGAGGGACGTCTCGGACGAAAGCTACATTTTCGCATCTTCCACTTCCACTTTTTTGAGGGAAGTCTCGCACCAAAGCTTCGTTTTCATATCTTCAGCTGTCACTTTTGGAGGGAAGTCTTGCACGAAATGCGTTTTTGAGAGATCGCGGATGCACGAAATGCTGTGTTTTGCAAGGACAAAACGTGCCCCGGAAGAAGGATGGGGAAGCTTGTCCGGCGGACAGTTGCGAGACGGTCTCGGCTATGTTCGGATCATGGTCGGATCGGCCCCGCATTGGAACTGCGAGTTCAGGCTTCATTTTCACACTTTGAACTTTCGGAATTTGAAGGACGTTTTCACACGCTTTCATATCTTCCACTTTCATTTTGAGGGAAGTCTCGCGCGAAAGCTTCGTTTCACATCTTCAACTCGCACTTTTTGAGGGACGTCTCGCACGAAAGCTTCATTTTTGCATGTTCCACTTTTAGTTTTTGAGGGAAGTGCACCAAAGCTTCGTTTTCATATCTTCAGCTTTCACTTTTGGAGGGAAGACTCGCTCAAAATGTGTTTTTGACAGATAGCGGATGAACGAAAAGCTGTGTTTTGCAGGAGAAAACGTGTCCCGGAAGAAGGATGGGGAAGCTTGTCCGACGGACGGTTGCGAGACGGTCTCGGCTATGTTCGGATCATGGTCGGATCGGCCCCGCATTGGAACCGCGAGTTCAGGCTTCATTTTCACACTTTGAACTTGCAGAATTTGAAGGGTGTCTCGCACCAAAGCTTCGTTTTCACATCTTCCGCTCTAAGCACTTTTTGAGGGAAGTCTCGCATAAAACCTTTGCTTTCACATCTTCCACTTTCAGATTTTGAGTGACATCTCGCACGAAAGCTTCGTTTCCACATCTTTAGCTTTCACTTTTTGAGTCTTCCACTTCCAGATTTTGAGGGGCGTCTCGCACGAAAGCTTCGTTTTCACATCTTGCACTTTCAGATTTTGAGGGAAGTCTAGCACGAAAGCTTCGTTTTAACATCTTCAACTTTTACTTTTTGAGGGACGTCTCGGACGAAGCTACATTTTCGCATCTTCCACTTTCACTTCTTGAGGGACGTCTCACACGAAAGCTTCATTTTCACATGTTCCACTTTCACTTTTGGAGGGAAGTCTCGCACAAAATGCCTTTTTGAGAGATAGCGGACAAATACATGCTGTGTTTGCAGGACAAAACGTGTCCCAGAAGGAGGATGGGGAAGCTTGTCCGGGGGACGGTTGCGAGACGGTCTCCGCTATGTTCGGATCATGGTCGGATCGGCCCCTTATTGGAACTGCGAGTTCAGGCTTCATTTTCACACTTTGAACTTTCAAAATTTGAAGGGTGTCTCGCACGAAAGCTTCATTTTCACATCTTTCACTTTCACATTTTGAGGGAAATCTTGAACGAAAGCTTCGTTTTCATATCTTCAGCTTTCACCTGTGGAGGGAAGTCTCGCACGAAAAGCTTCGTTTTCATATCTTCAGCTTTCACTTTCAGAGGGAAGTCTCGCACGAAATGCGTTTGTGAGAGATAGCGGATGGTCAAAGTTGGCGTAGTAATACTATTGTCTTTTGCAGCTGGACATCGTAAATCGTATTGGAATGGTTGAATTAAGGCTGCGATAGTGATTTGTCAGAGGTTTTTTCAATTTTGGCGCTGGTGATTTTCCTTTTAAAAATTGCTTGTCAAAAGTGTTTCAAAATCGTCTTTTTTTCTTTGCTTTGGCGTCGAGATCCGGTTTTGGAGCTGCAATTTCTGACGCCGTTGCGCGTAGTTCTTCTGTGTTTTGCAACTCGGTCTTTGCAAATCACATTGTAATGGCTGCTTCAAGGTTGCTTGGCGCCGCGGTTGCGTGCGTAATACTATTGTCTTTTGCAGCTGGACATCGTGAATCGTATTGGAGTGGCTGCATCAAGGCTGCGATAGTGATTTGTCAGCAGATTTTCTGAGTTTAAAAGCTTGCTGTGTGTAAAATCTTCTCTGTGCAAAAGCTTCTCAGTGTATTTTTTTCTCTGTAAAAAAGCTTCTCTGTGTAAAAGCTGGCTGTGTAAAAGCTCCTCCTGTGTGCAAAAGCTTCTCTGTTTAAAAGCTTCTCTGTGTAAAAGTTTGCTGTGTGTAAAAGCTTCTCTGTGTAAATGCTTGCTCTGTGTAAAAGCTTTCTGTGTAAAAGCTGGCTGTGTGTGAAAGCTGCTGTGTGTAAAGGCTTCTGTGTGTAAAAGCTCCTCTGTGTAAATGCTTCTCTGTATGAAAGCTTTCTGTGTGCAAAAGCTTTTCTGTGTAAAAGCTGGCTGTGTGTGAAAGTTTGCTATGTGTAAAAGCTTCTGTGTGTAAAAGCTTCTCTGTGTAAAAGCTTCTGTGTAAAAGCTTCTCTTTGTAAGGGCTTCTCTGTGTGAAAGCTTGCTGTGTGTAAAAGCTTCTGTGTGCAAGAGCTTCTCTGTTTAAGAGCTTCTCTGTGTAAAAGTTTGCTGTGTGTAAAAGTTTGCTGTGTGCAAAAGCTTGCTTTGTGCAAAAGTTTGCTGTCTATAAAAGCTTCTCTAACTCTGTGTAAAAGCTTCTGCGTGTACAAGCTTCTCTGTGCAAAAGCTTGCTGTGTGTAAAAGCTTCTCTGTGTCAAATATTCTCTGTGGAAAACGTAGGGGTTGCTTGCTTTGGCGCCGAGATCCGTTTTTAGAGCAGGTTTTGGGCCAGAGGAAAGGTGAGATGATTTGAGAGTGCGCTGAGAAGAGCTGAGATGAGGTGAGACGAGCTGACAAGAGCTGAGATCAGCTGAGTAGATGTGAGAAGAGCTCAGAAGATGTGAGAAAAGGAGAGAAGAGATGAGAACACATAAGATGAGCTTACATGAGCTGCGGAGAGCTGAGAAGAGATGAGAAGAGCTGTGAAAATCTGAAAAGCTGAGATAAGCTAAGATGAGATGAGAAGAGATGAGAAGAGATGAGAAAAGCTCAGGTGACATGAGAAGGGATGAGAGCAGTTGTGATCAGCTGAGAAGAGCTGAGAAAGGGAGAGAAGACATCAGATGGGATGAGATGAGATGCGGTGAAAAAACTCAGAAGGCATGAGATGAGTTGAGATGAGATGGGATGACACAGACTGCTTTGACAGAGGGATGCAATGAGCGATTTCCAAGAGAAGCTGCGATGCGATGAGATCAGATGAAATGAGAAAAAACTCAACATTCGAAAGACATGGCATCAGATTGCCAGGTCAAGAGCTTGTTGCTGCGAAGCACAGGAGGCTTGCCTGTCACCTATAGGCACAGCATTTGCTCCGCTCTATAGGCTATAACCGTTTCAAATTTGAAACTTCCGCCCCCGGCTTGCCCGGGTACTACTTGTATTTTTGTCGCGCCTCATACAATTCGCGCTCACTCATGCAAAGCTCGTCTTCATCGACCTGGTTGCTCCAAATCAGGTATCAAGTAAAGAGTATGTGGCATCCATTGGCATCCTGTTCTCAAGTGATACCATAGTGATAACATTGCTTAACTAAGACATGGCAAAGGCTTGAAAACTTTGTGAAGAAGCAGGACGCGCTACACATCGCTGCATCACTCCAAACCCAGTCCTTCTTCTTCTTCTTTTTCTGCTTATCTTCAACAGGGATGAGGGCAAGATTCGACCTTCACAGATACCATGAAGGTCTGCTCCAAAGGTGTCTTGCACGATTGCACACTCCATTGGCATGTGCGGCAAGAGGTACTAACCAGGTACTCAGGTACTGTCAATTTCTATCACCTCGCATACCTGCACAATCCTCCAGCCTAGCGATCCGTGTTCCAGTTAGCGCTGACACAGAGAAAATGACGGTCTGGCCCTGAGGATGGAGCGGCTTGATGTTCCGCACGGAGACGTTGTGAAATTTGACCAGCTCCGACCTCAGAGCATTTCTACGCACAAGACTCTGTCAGCCAAAGGAATGCACCAAACATGTTTTTGAAACATGTTTTTTCACAGTCTTTCACAACTGATCTAAACATGCGTGGTCAAAAATGATAAGTGCATTGGCCCGCTTAAATGAATACAGCAGACCATGCAAGCTGCAACTTTTGCCCTAGCACATCTTGGCCCTTTCAAAAAGCTATGCTCAATCCTTGCATCTGACTCCATGACCAGGCTTTGTTTCACAGTAAGGAAGGCAAGAACTGCAACTGGCACTTCACATGAAGGAACTGCAACTAGGCACTGGTGGCATGATGTGAAACACGTACAGATCAAATGTCCGTTTCCCAATGTCGGATCGAAATCATAGTCAAGCAGAAGCAACCAAAGCGTGTCTCAGCAACCTTCAGCGTGTCAACTTACGGGACTTAGAACCTGCCTAGAAGGAGGGGGGCCATACATCTGCCAAGCGCTAATCCATACAACCATAGCCATACAATGCTTATAAAATATGATATAATGAACCTGGAGACACAGTCTGACATCTGACGATACATTTTGACCATGACCATTTTTGACCAAAGTGCAAGGTCTGCTAATCTAAGGGCAGCTAAGTTCATAAAGGTCCTCGGTCCTCAGAGGTCCTCAGAGGTCCACCGGGCTGCCGAGAATGTCAGAAGTCCAAACGCCTTGACAAGTTGGCATTGCCCCAGCTCCTTTGATCACCTGGCGATGGAAATACGGATGCTTTAACGGTGAAGGTTTGTAGGCTAGTAGGAAAGCATTGCTCTCACCGTTCTACAAGCACATCGGATCACTTGGGGCAAATGCATCCCTTTCCAATGAGTACAAGGTGGTGTGTATGTATGTATGTATGTATGTATGTATGTATGTAAATGTATGTAAATGTATGTAAATGTATGTATGTATGTGTATGTATGTAAATGTATGTAAATGTATGTAAATGTATGTAAATGTATGTAAATGTATGTAAATGTATGTAAATGTATGTAAATGTATGTAAATGTATGTAAATGTATGTAAATGTATGTAA
>Ga0126342_10006715_pt1 | contig 20460 bp, 17 predicted proteins | sample Cyp1metagenome_FD_92528 | JGI IMG/M metagenome (GOLD analysis project Ga0126342, IMG submission 92528) | Coral microbial communities from Lord Howe Island, Old Settlement Bay, Australia - Cyphastrea 1 metagenome | ecosystem: Host-associated > Invertebrates > Cnidaria > Coral ...
AGGATGCAACAATGATATATGATATATGATATATAACAATGATATATATGGGGGAGGGGGCAGGGGGGGCCCTTTCGCGTGAAAAATCACGTGATGTCCTTGAGCAGCCCCCGGAATACTTGCTAAAGTAAGAAGACTCCAGCTAGCTGACGCTAGCTTTCGTGATATATATATAATATATATATATATATACGTATATAAATAAATCCCTACCAATATGGGTTGATGACCGGCCACCAATATTAGGGTAAACAAAATCATCTTTTGACCATGGCACATATACAAAAGTCGGACTCACAAACCTGATTCAAGGCCATCTATGAATCTATGATGACTTCCCAAACATCAAAGAGCATTTCTAGTGGGGTCGCTTGAAGTCGCCAGTGTTCCAGCCAACATGTGCTCTGCCATTGCTAGACAATCTGACTCGAGGTCCACCAACTCTTTTTGCTGAGCGTGAGAAGCAATTGTTAAAATCGTTACTCTTCAACATTGGCAGGGGATTGGGAAGAGTTCATATTTAGCTGGCTTAAACGCAGTACTAACAATGTCAGCATGGCTTCACATGGTTTCAGGCCTGTTTGCACGGCAGTATGGCCTCTTTTTCAATCAGCAAATCCACCCGTTGTGCCGACCAGGAACCCATTGCTCTTCCAGCTTGAAAATACCCGCCTGAGCGGTGAAATCCAAGCGGTTCACGCGCCTGATATATAGGTTGTAGATGGTTGTAGTACTGGTTGTTGATCAGGATTCTTGTAGTGGATTTACCCTCTGGTAAACATACAAAAAACTATGGAACATCACCATTTTTCATGGGAAAGCTCACTATTTCTATGGCCATTTTCAATAGCTATGTAACAAATTACCAGAGGGTAGTGGATTTATGATTTGTAAAAAACTGATCCTCGTCAACCAACCACAAATATCCACCAATCCACCACCACTTCATAGTACAGCCATCAAATTATGGCTTTTGATTGATTTGTGTGATTGGTTCAAGCCTATCAAATTACAAAGATGGCTTATAATTCTCATAAATCCTATGACCATAGCTACCATAAATCCTAGCTATTGGAGATATTTGCACCAACTTAGCATCTCCAAAGTTGGGCATCATCCACCGGGGTGAGCGATTTTTCTGTCGGGGCTCTGTGTCCTCTTCCGTCTCCATCTTCTTTTGAAGAGCCAAGTAGCAAAGCAACCTGAGCGACGATCATGACGTAAAAAATCACGAACATGTCTGAGTAAATCGTAAGCCAACTAGATGGACATTGTTAACTCATAAACCTTCAAAACAAAACTCCCCCAGAGTGACTTGTGGAATATCATATACCGTATACCCCTCTTAGATTGATCTTGGAATAGTACTTCACAAGGCTGAAATAAACCAATTTGGGGACGATTCCCTCTACTAACCATCATCTATGGTCAATTCGTTCCGAGGTTAGGTGGATTCCCAGTCTGTTGCAATCTTAGGAGTTGAATGCGCAGCTGGCTGATTGGATTACCCTCTGGTAAACGAACGTAGCTATTGAAGATGGCCATTTATAGTTGATTTACCTATTAAAAGTGGTGATTTTCAATAGTTTTTTGTTAGTTTACCAGAGGGTAACTCTACTTGAAACAAGGTAGCATCATACCCACCCAGCTCATACTGCTTGACACGACGATCCATGACTTCACGATGCAAACAATTGCCTATTTTGCGGTGTCATCAAACAGAGAGTAGATTTTCCCGTTCAAACCTGCATTTGGTTCGGGGATTTCCCAGCCATGTTTGATTACCAGAGCGCACTCTCACGGGCAAAAGATTGTTCAGCTTTATCTTCAAGCACTCGATGTTGAGAAAATTCCACAATTCACAATCTTTCAGTTTTCACCCCACCCCAAAACAAATCCCACAATGCTTCGAGGTTCTTGGGCCTATTTCAACGTAGTGATAGTAGTGGTCCCAACCAACTAGTTGGGGGTAAACCAATCGTTGGCCAGGCCACTGCAGCATGCGGTTGCTCTCCACCGTGTTCTTACCGCCCAGGATGTCCTGGGCGACCCAGCAACAAAAAACTCGAAGGTATGAATCAAAAATGATGGGTTAAAGAGGTTTTACCCTCTGGTAGAGTAAAAGATTGCTATTGAAAATTGCCAGTTAATGCCATTTATATAAAGGTGATTTACCCAACAAACATGGTGATATTCCATAGTTATGTTAGTTTACCAGAGGGTAATGGGCCTAAAATTAGCGTCTTAGGGTCTTCTCATGGGGCTGCGCAGCTGAGTTTTCCAAAGTGCTTGAAATACTTTGAAAGGAGTGATGACTAGAGTCATTTCCAGACCAGCCAGCTAACATTAAGGGTCCTGGATCTGCCAATGAATGGTCTTGCCTTGTACTTCTTCCCCAAATTCTCGTTTTAACCCAAGTTAAATCACGATTTTCTGTTTCCTCTGTTTTCGCCATTTTACCACCATTTTCCCAAGTTTTTTCTGCATCTTTCATCCTCCATAACTTCTCCCAAGCGGTGGAAACCACCAAGGCACTGAAGCAGTCAACTTCAGGGGCGGAATCGTCCAGGACTTGGCTTCCAGAGCTTGTTTCAGACCTGGGTGAAGTTGCTCAGTCGCAGGCCGGGCCTATGAGGTGTGGATGGGAACTTCGTTTTATGTATCATATGTATCTATAATGCATGTGTATATATATATATACATAATATGTAGTGCATGTCATATATGTATATGTGCATATATCATGTATATATATAATTATATATATATATATACATGTTATTCAGATAAGGGTCACAATGATAGCTAATTGCTGGTTGGTTACTTCAAATATGTAATATGTATATGTGTATATACCATTATATACCTAGAATACTGTGAACCCAATGCCATAAACTGTCCCAGTAACCAATCATAAAATGGGGCTCGATTTATATCATCATAAACAAGGGGTATACCGGTATACCCAAGAATAACTCTGAATGGGGATGGCTTCATTCTTAGGCTTACCTGATTTTGCATGTATGATTATGTATATACATAAGATATGTACACAGTACACATATGATATCCAGACAGGTTGATGCAAACAACATAAGTAAAGGTTGGTCAAAAAGTAACATGCATCCTTGGCGATAGGCAACTGCAGGGCTCCTCAATAGGATATCATGTAGTCTTCCAATGACTCCGGTAAAATGACCCTGGACATGTTTGATAAACCTTCACCGGACAGAGATAGATGATAATTATGTATATGATTGTATATGTATATTTGTATATATATATATATAGTACATTCGGAAGGTTCAATTTCCCAATCCCAATGGAACACTGATACTAAAAAGTGGAGTGTGCAAAAAAAAAACACAGAATCTGACTTCAGGACATTGGCGCCAAGGAACGTGATAGGAGAAGATCAAAGAATTCAACCTGTGCAAACTTAGACTTGGACGAAGGGTTCAGGTGCATATGGCATGGATAGAACATGCATATCACCATGTCCATAGCAAGCATGAAAAAGCATGAACAAGTACCAAGTAATACATGTGCGTTCTTCCGCATGAACATTCACTAGATTTCTGAGCGATTTGTAGCGGCTGATAAACCTCGCACTGCCTTTGAAAAATGTCTCCCTTGTCGGTACAAACCCTCCTTTTTCTGGCGCCAAAAATGAGGCACACCCCAAAATGGCAATTTTAAACAGGCAACACCATGATAAACCATTGGATGTCGGATGTTAGTAGAAGTGTTTTCCACATTTTCAGACAAACAACAGATCCCAAAACAGATCCCAAAACAGTTGACGCAATGTAAACAGTACCATATTACCCAAATTTGGGGGATGGCAAAGGATGGGGATGATTCCAATGGCTCGGGAACAAACAAGCCATATCCAGTACGTAGATTTTAGAACACAAAACCAAATAAAATTAGGTTTAGTGCCAACAAGAGGGTACAAGCGGGTGGAATGGCTTATAGAGGTAAAACATGGTAAAACAATATCAATTTCCTCCTGAAAACGTCATAATTTACCTACCATAGATTGAAGCAACTCTTTTGGGACAATCCCATCAAGGTGGCCCTACAAAAAACAGTTCTTGGAGCTATGTTTACCAACTTTGCTATTGTTTGCGGGCCATTGTTGTTGGTTGTAAATAATATGTGTATATATACAGTATAATATACACCACATTCAATCCCAAATCCAATTAATATACCATAAATCATTAATCATATACCACATTTCCACATTAGGATATTGATAATTGATAACCATATAGATATTGTTGGTTCTATATCTCCGTTCTTATCCCATTCTAATATAGCAATGTATCGCTATCCCATTGTATATGAATGTATATCCTTATATCTACCGTTGCTGGATATAATGATGGGAGAACTATCCAAATCAGAGGTAACAGGTCCCATAAATTCATAAAACCCATAGAAAATGGATATTTTTTTCAAGCCATCCTTCCCATCCTTCGGTTCCTTCACTTCTCGGCGCGCCTTGGCCGAGCGGTCCGCTTTGTTCAGCTGGTCGTAGTCCAAGTGCGACGGGCTGAAATTGGGTTCACCTGACTAAGGGGTCCCCGGGGCCCCCGCTGTGACAGCTCAACCCATCAACAAAAAGGTGTGTTCACTCAGTTTACTCAGCAAAAATGGAATACAATTTGGAATACACTTGGATAAACTATGATAAACATTGGGACATATATGAACATTGGTACATAGAACCAACATAAATCTGGGGAAAACGGCTTGTAACTTTGCTATTGCAACGGATTTCTTGTGGATGTAGCATGATGTATCTACAGTTGGGTTAAATTCAACCAACTCATGGCTGCGAGGGGCCCACTTTGTTTTGCCCGGCACCCTTGATTTACGAACTGTGGAGATAGAGAGAATATACTATCTTTATACATGATTGACTGGAGGAAGGGTCTCTTTGATCATGCCTTGAGATACAAGCATGATCACATCTCCATCCAAACGGGAACAGGCTGCTTCTTTTTTTTTACGTGTTCCCCAGCATGAATCAAGGCAATGTTTGTTTATTTCTAAAGCAGCATTGCTTGCAGGAGTTTTTGACTCTTTGGAGATAAGTCTTCTGCAATAACAATAAAATAGAATCATGGATATCACCTATCAAAATGGAGGCAACCGGTAGGTGACAACTGGGACAACTCGTGCGGCTTGATTTCACCTGGTGACTGGTGGCTCTGAACTCATCGGCTGACATCTTTGCACTCGTGCAGGTTGGCATGAAACAAGAAAGAGTGAACGTCAGGTAGCCAGACTGGGTGATACCATTTGAAATCAGCACCCCAACTACTAAACTACACATCAAGAGATTCGCGATCTTTTTAACTGCAACATAACTGCAACCCTGCAACCATCATATAGTTCAAAACATATTTAATGATATTCAAAACTTATTTATCAGATAATAAGAACCAGATGATTATCTGGTGATTATCAATGATATATAATAAAAAAAACACCAGATAATCACCAGTGTTTTCACCCCATAATCCTCCCACGTATCCATATCCATTGACTATTCCCCATCGCGAGTTTGTCCAAGGTTCCGGGATCTAGGGCATGAAACCGTGCGTGGGCGATCATGAACACATCCTAAAAGCTGCGGTGTTCGTTTTTTAATGGTCACAGAAAAGGTCAAAATTCCAAACATCTTCCAAGTTTTTCTCGGGAAAAACAACTCTGTGATTTTTTTTGGGTGCTTCAAAATTGCGATGGAGAAAAACGAAAACAGGTCGTCACCGGGTTTTGTCATCCCAAGGGGGGGCATGACAGGACGTTTCATGGGCATAGACCCCCTTGAGGACACCAAAATTGCTGCATGATGATCTTTGATACGTTCTCAAACTTTGGCATTCCACATTTGTGGAAGATTCAGGAAGTAAACCTATAGAGGTACCACGGATCTTGTCTGTTTCGAGGATACTCATCCCAAGTATTTAAATCGTGACTCGTTGTTAGTTTTTTCCGTTTGAAATGAATCTCAGGGACTTTGCAATCCTCACACCTACGATTCCCGCTCATCCATGCCTAACAAATAGATATTCAAAGAAACTAAAAATAGGATGGTATGAGTATGACCATCACATCATTCAATCGATGGCTTGACATTTCACACTGTTGCTTCCCCATTAAAAAAACACCCCCCCGGTGAACTAACATAGCTATGGACAAATACTGCAAAAAATCACCATCTTTAATAGATACACCGGTCCGCCGGTCCCCGTACTCAATGGGCCAAGTGGCCAAGTTTCATGGAGCTGATTCCCAGAGGCTAAGCATCTCAATTCTATACATCCCTATTGGAGAGATCCCATTGTTTGAAGCATTGGAACCCACCGGAACCGCAGTGATCCTTCCAAGTGGCATGGATAAGCCGCACTGGTGGACGCTTATAGAGTCGCCCTGGGGGTCGCGGATCAGAGGATTCCAGGAGTTTCTCCAACCTGAGCTGAACAAAAAAGCCGCAACAACCTATTGGAAAACATATATCCTTGATGGGTTTATCCATGGTTATTCATGTTCTCTCTCTCTCTCTATATATATGTTTATTGATGTTTCTCTCAAAATTTCGGATTCATGTGGGATTTATCCCACGGCTTCAATAATGAGTCTATCCAACAAAATGCTGGATTTACCCCCGATGCGTCGCGATTTCATTGGGAAACGTGATTTTAATGCGGGAACATGATCAAAAACCTATTGGAAAATCAGATTGTCATCAAACAATAATTGTTAGTTTGTCATGGGCATTCCGAGCTCATGGATTATGATGATCCCCAATATATTAAAGTGTAGAAAAACATCCTACAATCATTCTGTCCACCCTTGTGCCTTACAACGACACGGGGCCGATATGGGGCCAATGGCTCAATAGCATACAACAATCTAAAGCCACATAATAATTATTCAATAATATAAACTGTAGAATGGTTCTGTGACTCTTGGATTTTATATGATTTTATCAGGTATCTGAGCACCCAACGCTGAAGGGTGGAAGAATCTTGAGAGGACTTGACTGTCTCATGGGCCAAAGGAGATCGGTTTACATGGCTTGGGTTGAAACTTCCTAGATGCCGAAGGCCTGTAGAGAGATACAGTATCAAAAGATATTGGGCACTTGCATCATGTTGTATTCACACATAAATCTACATTGGCCAGTCAGTCATACAGAAAATTCTTGATAGAATGCTGGGTAATAACGTTTTGATTATATTTGTCACGAAGCACAATAATCCATGCAAATAGTGATGACAATCAGGCATAGCTAAAGACAATACATGTTTTTTCTTTAAAAAAACACATTAGAAAAAACTAGACAATCCAATGTCAGAACTATTGCAAAGCATTGACCCAAGGCCACAAGGCAAGCACCCAGAGTTCCCAATGGCACCGAATCCAAACAACCACATATCCCCTAAGCAGGCTGGAAGATAGCAAAACACATAGACACCGCAACAAAACTCAAGAATCAAACACCAAACACAGCAGAGCTCGCACGTGTTTAGGGGGTAGGCACGACTTCTTACGTTAACTTCTCTGCAATTCTGGTACTCTGCACGTGGGCACGACATTGTTTGTTCCCTGTAAATGGATCCCCAGCAGCAACAGAACATGTGCTGCTAGATCCGACTGACAAAATGATACAAACTGGGTCTCAAGTTCCCCAGATTGACGGAAAATGGTGCCACACATTTTCCCGAAGTGTATCAAACTGTAATCTGGTTGGTGGTATACCTACCCCTCTGAAAAATATGAGTTCGTCAGTTGGGATGATGACATTTCCAACTGAATGGAAATATGGAAAAATAACAAATGTATGACAAATGTGCCAAACCACCAACCAGTAATGCACATCTGATGATAGTCTCTGATAGAGTTGTCCAACAATCCACCACTGTGCCCAGCAGCAAAGGGCCAGTCTGGTCTGGGCTGCCTGCAAGGCGGTGTCGGGGCAGGAGTAACAACATTCATCAATCACAACGGGCTGAACATGAACACAGAAGAAATGGCTACAGTTGTTGATCACAGATCTGTGTAGTTTTCAGAGTTCGAGTACGTATGTCAAGTGAATAACTGACTTTGACGAAAAGACGTGGAAGGACAAGTAGAAGGTTGCAGAGTGAAACACATGTACCCTCTGCTAAACTAACATAGCTATGGAAAATCACCATTCTTAATGGGTAAATCCACTATTTCTATGGCCATTTTCAAGTTCGCAAACTGTAGACGTTTACCAGGCCGGGTATAGCAAAGGCATCACACGGTTTTACATGGGCTGGATGAACAGCCGTAGCCCGGTACGTCTGCGAAGATGTCACAGGTTTTCTGAAAACCTCCCGGATCAGGAAAGCCACTTATATAAACCATTATAAACCATTATAAACCATTCAATCGAGCAGCCTTCAGGGATCATCTCACCTGTGAACCAATCACCCTGAAATGGATCTACAGTTTCCACCCCAAAAATCCAGTGCAGAAAAATCCGATTGATCGAAAGTGTTGTCCGACTGCAACATTCTACAGAATGGATATTAATGAAACATGGCTTTCATTGTGAATCCGCTGGTCATCAATATCCCGGATTATCCTTACTATGCCCAAAAATATATCTTACATTATCTTACTATATTAATCTATCCTTACATATCCTTACTATGCCAAAAAAATAATATCTTACTATCCTTCTGAAAGAATCCACTCCAATTTTTTCCAAAGTCATCCCACGATGTCTTTCGCTGTCGTCCGGTGAACCCGGCCTGAGACGGGCCGTCGCCCTTGGATGGATAACCCAGAAACCACCGAGTTGCAAAGGTCCAGCTGGATATATTCACCTCACCGCACCGGGTGGGGGTTCTAAAAATGAAACATGTCGAAACACAAAAAAAGGCCCCAGTAATAGGTCATGTTGGTTTACTAAGTTTACTACCTATAGAGGTTAACGATTCAATCTATGGTACTATTATATAGATACATTCAGACTCAGATGGGTTCGTAATTACACACATTTATAACTGGAGGGTCCCATCTTGAAGTGTGGTCCCGAATTTCATGCTACTGTGCAGTACTGTATGCTCTGTTTTTGGTCATCTATCAGGGTCTCCACCAATTGGCCACTGTAAACTACCGATGCTGCCTATGTACCAAGTGAGGACGGTCGGATGGTCTAAAATTGCGTGCCAATAAGTGTTTTCTTCCCAACGAACCAGATGGAGAAATGATCTAAGCATTTCATGGAGGAATTTTGTTGGTGCAACCCGGACAACTACAGCGACTCGTCGCAGCGAAATCGGGCACCGCGGATTCTCTGGACATCTTTAGTTTGTATACCTGCAAACTATCAACCAGTGTCCATCACCAGCACAATTTTTTTTTGCTTCCTGAAATAGGGGCACCTCAAGTTATCATTCAAACTTAGACTATTTTGATAGTGAAATAACTATGACTCTATGCTTGTTTAAGGTATTCCCATTCCAAATAACCATCGTTTCCTGCGGATAAAAAAAAACATAAAAAACAACATCACTTGGCTGGTCATGATCATCGGTCCAAAGCGTTTTAGGAAACCCATCGCAAAAAAAAAATTCCCTGAATCATACGTCAGCCGCTTCCTGAGAAGGTACGGCTACCCTCTGGTAAACTAACAGTTTGCTATTGAAAATGGCTATTAATAGTGGATTTACCTATTAAAAATAGTGATTTTCCATAGTTACGTTAGTTTACCAGAGGGTAGATCTGGAGGAGATACCTAACCAACCGATTTTTTTTTATTTTCAAAAGCGTTGTTGGTTGATATTTCGGAATCCCATGAAGCCCCCATGAGTATCCCATCAGTCAATGGGAATTCCAGGATCCGAACAGATGGAGGTACGTAAACGTACCATATGTCTGGCCATATTTTGTGGGGATATTCCCTGAAATTTAGGCCTGAAAAATAGGCCTTAAAAAAATGGTTGGTACCTCCAATTTAGGATCCTGGAATGGCCATTGAATCAGTATCCCAATGATGTCGGCATCTGCTCGAATCTCCAATATCCATCAATATCCACAAGTATTGGGATTGAACTCCCATCAATATCATTCAACATCCATTTAAATCCCATCTCAATCCTCTTAAATCCAATTGAAATTCCAGCAATATCTACTGAACTCCCATGAAATCCCATTAAAGTCCCATCAAAAACTACATCTCACTACTAACATCACAATAAATCCCAAGTCACATCAAGAACTACATCTCACTACTAAAATCACCATAAATCCCAAGTCCCATCAAAAACTACATCTCACTACTAACATTACAATAAATCCCAAGTCCCATCAAGAACTACATCTCACTACAAAAATCACAATAAATCCCAAGTCCCATCAAGAACTACATCTCACTACTAAAATCACAATAAATCCCAAGTCCCATCAAGAACTACACAACTCTCCCCTTCCGCACCCCTTCCGCCTTTGGTGTCCGCGTTGGGCGTCCAGCCACCAAAGGCGCTGCTGGCCTACAGGATGGAGGTTCAAGCTGCAACCACAATAGCTGAATGGGATATTCATGGAATCTATATATATACACATATATATATATAATACATATATATATATATATATGTATTATATATATAATATGGGTTTTATATGATGGGATCTTGGTAGATGTTCATGAGATTTTAATGTGATTTAAACATCATTGAATGGGATTTCATTGGAGCATCAGTGGTATGTGGCAGTTGGAAATCTCAAAACTAGCCATGGAGGTGTAGTTTTTGCCTGGGAAAAGCACCGAACTAAATGGGGAATTTTCGTTTTTGCCCATGTTTGATGACCGAAAATTGCTTACTGCAATGGTTCACATTTTTCATTTTTCTGAATGATGGCTCAAGATATTTTCAAGTCGAATCTGCTATTCAATAAAATTCAATAATATGCTTATCAAGTCCTGGATGGTACATCTTCTATCCATTCATCATAATATCATGTGTCTCTGATGGGTCAAGAATCTTCAATATCAACAAGGACCAACATCTGCAACGGTAGGCTAGAAATGGCTAGAACATGAGATAACATGAGTTATGCCCCAAGATACAACAGTTTTCGGTCCATGTGCTGCCATGATTCACTGGATGCTCGAGCTGAGCTCGAGCTGATCTGGTGAGAAACCCACCGACGCTGATGCTTTTTCCGGAACATGGCAATGGACAACCTCTCTTCTATATAAGAAAGTCATTCACGCATTTTACACAAGTAGAGCGGGCATAAGGCAGCTGACAGAAGGTTTTCCGATATTAAGCTATGTTCCACTTTGGAATAAACGCATGAAATCGCCTACCGGAAACAAGCAAGCAATATGCCCTGGATGGCCCGGACTAATGATCCTTGGCTGAGTATTTGGGGGGTCTGACCAATACCAAGTAGGCCACACCACAAATCCAACACTTGTTGTGAATGATATTGTATATATATATATTGTCATCATAAGCCAACAGTGCAACCTCTCACTCGAAACGTGAAATGTACCCCTCTCCTGTCCCATCCCATTCTACTGCTTGGTTCGCAAATCTTCGAAGAAACAAAACTGAGCTCGAATCATTCCCACATCAGGATCCACCCAATTCTTTATCCTCACCATCCCCGCGTCATAACCATCTTTTATGGGTTTCCAGGTATGGCATACGGCTCCGTGCTCGCCGTTGCGCCTTCTGTGTTCCGCCCAAGAGCCGTGCACAACACGCCGCAGGCGCGTTGGAAGTGACCTGGGGCCAAGCTGGAGCCTGAAATCCATGGATCTTGTTGGGATGCAGCACCTGGGATTATTTGGGACCATTTTCCAACGGGGGGTGTTGAATATTGTTGAAAATAGGATGGATGGAATTTAGATCATATTATATCCCCATTTCATGTCATTGTCATAAGGAAACAACTAGTGATTAATGGGAACTGAGCCATCAAACATACGTACAAGTAACAATTTTCAGGGCAAATATGATGTGATTGACATCGATTCTATAACCATCAAAATTGAAGTCAAACAAACTGCGATGGTGACAAAAGATCTCCGAATCGATGGCACTGTCTATTGAACATTGGATTAAGTAGATTAATTGGCGAAGAACGGAACAGCAAATACCCGCGGATAATTCAACATACCAGTAGCCATCATGGAAAATAGATGAAAATACAACATTTACACAAATGTTTTACCTATTCAAAATTGTGATTTGATATATCTAAAAATTCCTGAGCGTAGATCTTCCATGAAACAAATCCATTGCAGGGCCAAAGCACTAGAGCGAGTCCTATAAGCACAACTTTCACTGATGAGCAATATACCCCCTGGTAAACTAACATAACTATGGAAAATCACCATTTTTAATGGGTAAATCCACTATAAATCACCATTTTCAATAGCGAACTGTTAGTTTACCAGGCCGGGTATATGTGGATGATTGAGTGTGCTGTTGGATCGTCTTCCGGCGAAAATCCAAATGATGTAACTAATCCTGGTTGGTGGTTGAGCCACCGACCCCTCTGAAAAATGATGGACGAATCGTCAGTTGGGATGATGAAATTCCCTTTTCTCAATGGACAGTCATAAAAATTATGTTCCAAACCACCAACCAGATATATCATTAACCACTATTAACCACTATTAACCACTATTAACCACTATTAACCACTATTAACCACTATTAACCACTATTAACCACTATTAACCACTATTATGTGACTATTTGACATGGATCTGGATCTGATCAAATACTTTTGGCATTCAGAATGACGAAAAAACACAGCTCAGATCTGAACCATCCAAATTTCATGCGTTAAATATGGTGGATCTGCAACATCCTTTGAGACATGGACCCAAAACCCATTGCCAAACACATATCTTCATGTCATAAACCCATAAATTGGAGCATCCATCTGTCTGAGACAAAATCGCAAATGATAATCTTGAGTATATATATGTGCTGTGATTTTCTAAACAACAAAAACACTATAAAACCAGTTTATAAAGTCCTTTCCAGTTTTTTCTCCATGACTGCTGTTTCTCGACTCCCAGCTGTTTCAGGCTCCCAATGGTCCAGCTTCCCTGGCCTTGATGTGCTTTTCCGTGAGATGTTCGGATGCCATGCCCATGGGAATGCCCTGCGCCTTGGCCCAGTCCCAACAGATTCCAACAGGAACAGGTGAAGGTGACGTCTCTACATCCCTGGACCCATGTTCAACCTTAAGCCTAGAATTTATATGTCTCTATTATTCTATTTGGGAAGCATGTTGAGGTGCTTGACAATATATCAGACTTTAGGTGTTTTTTATTCAGATTTTGCCGAACATGGAATCCAGAAACATGATCAATTTATGGTGGAATGGGCTGCGGGCGAAGATAAAGTACGCATTTAAAGTCAGCTGTTGTCACCGCCATGAAGTCTCACTCTTCAAATGAGGCTCCAGTGAGACATCCCGCTGACTCTTGGCAAAGCTCATCCCGTGACATGGCGATGCGCGAATGCGTCATCCGATATTCGATGAGTGGGTTTTTGGTGACATCACCAAGGGTGAAAGCGTCGGAAAGCCTGACCACTGCACTGAACGTCTGACCTTTTGTTGGTGTGACTGTTTCAGTTGTGAGCTCTGAACACAGTCATTATTCCCCTGTACTTTGTAACCATCAATCATAAGTTTGGGCAATGTCTTGGAACATACGAAGCACCTTCTAGGCTGATAGAGTGCCTAACTAGAATCAGGAGATATCCGGACCACATGTTAAAAAAACAACTTCATGCTTTTTTTGGCGGAATCATCCTCATGTCCATCATGCTTGTGGCCAAAGAAATGCCAAACACATGGCAAATAAGCACTCCAGACTATTTGGACAAAAACATGAAGTCATCAACCAATCAACAACTAACCATAGTTGACCCATTATTCACCCATTTGTGGTTTATACGCTTCCCAATTCAATCATATTCAACCCATAACCCCTGCACCACTGAAGCTGAGAAACGATGCAGGCCTCCTGCCCTGGACCGTTATGACTTTGAGCCTCGAAGGCTTTCATCTCCTGATCTCCAGTTTTTGTCACTACTTTCCTCGTAACAGAAACACTGGGAACACAGCAGCTTCCGAAAAAAACTCGCGAAAATGGTGAACAATTTCCCACACGAAACAAGATCAGCATGTTTTTCCCCCAAAAAAACTCTTGAATTTTCAATGGTTTGTAAAACACATGGGAAACACAACAGCTTTTGCATATGTAGTTCCGCGATTCTCTTCAGATCACTGGCCATCATCAGATCATGTTCTTCCTCAACCGATCGATAAAGCCTCCAAAATTGGAGGTCGATGATTGGGTTTACATGGCTTTACCACATTACATCTAACTTTCTCATATCTTTTCACCTGGCACACATATCGTGACCCTCCCCAGCCGCTGCGCGTCCTTCAGCAAGGGCGCCTTTGCCTTCTCATCCATCTGTGCACAGCGTAGGAAGCCCTGAATTTTCTCCACGAAGTTGCCCAAGTTTCCTTGGGAGCGCGGGGGAGATCCAGATGAAGCACCGGAAAAAACCGTTAAACGGTTCAAAACATAGGGGCACGGGAGGGATTTTCATTGGAAATTTCATTGTTATTGATGGGGATTCCATGGGATTCCTATGATTATACCCTCTGGTTATGTCAAAATAGCTATGGAAAATGGCCATTGATAGTGGATTTTCCCATGAAAAATGGTGATTTTCCATAGTTACGTTAGTTTACCAGAGGGTAGCGGTTGAGAACAGGCTTCCCATTTTTTGGGTCATGATATCATCCCCTTAAGCAACGGGAACCAGTGTTCACCGGTGATCCTCCACGGCGTCCCAGTCACGATGATCCTCAGCGATCTTGTTCCAAGCGCTTGCCCGGTGACCATCCATCTGACGAACCTCAGCGAAAAGAGAGACTTCTGAGGCGGCTTTCAAAAGATGGGAGGTTCAGAGGTCCAGGTCCCAAAGTTCTCCAAATCCTCATTTGTTCAGGAAACTATAGTGGTGAAATGAAGCAATGCCCCCCCCCATTTTTTGGGGGAAACAGCACTTTCCAAGACAAGAATCATCAAACCTTAGTGACTTTGGAAATTCCTGCTGATACTCCCAGGTGAATCCAGGCAATGTTGGGATAACAGGGAATGAGATCCAGCCCCTGGTTGGAAGGCCGCAGGAAGATCCAGAAGCTGTTGCTGCAAAATATCCTCACCATCTCATCCTCCAAATTTGGATCAATATGAGTCAATCTGGGATCCAAGCTCTATGTTCAAAGATGTTCAAAGACTTTGGAATCAAAATCTAGCATCAAATATGGGGTTCTTTTCCAATAAACAGTAACTGCCATGCTTACCTTCCAACACCCCACAGGCTGCTGGTTGCTCCGTGGTGCCATTAGAGCAAGAATTTGTTCCTGCTCAGTTTGCTTCGCATCTTTGGGTTCATCATCCTGACGAATGGCGAAGTTATGCGAAGTTCTAAGTGCTGATTTGGAGGGGATCTGGAATGAGGAAAAACTTTATACATACTCTGATTCCAACAAAGTTGAGCTGCTTGGTCGAACATGGACACAACATGACTAGTACGAGTTAAATTGGGTTACAACTTCAATGGTAGAGACCCCTTCATGGGTGAGGAATTGACAGTATCATGGGGGTTGGACCCATCAGATGTTTAAACCAAGAGAAATGGCATTTGAATGCGGAAAATGGGGAGATCATCAGAATTAGACCTTCAAAAATCGGGTATCAATGGACCCACCACATCGGTCCCTTGAAGTATTTCTCCAACAATGTCTTGGGATCAATATTGTGACCCACTGTTTCCTGAACAAGGACAACTAGGGGTACACTGTTTCAACTCTGATTTCCGCTCAAAAATCACCACAAAAAAACAGCATGAGAACAAAATGGACCGCGTTTGGGTTCAAAAATATGGTATCCCAAAATCCCAGGGTTTATCATGGCCATTTTCCCTATAAAAAAATGAATTCAAATGGCCATAATTTGTGGTATCGCATGGTATCCCCAATTTTAAATCATTCTATGGGTATTAGGTACAGGTCAGAATTTGGTACCCCATTTTGTTTGTTTTGGCTAATACTAAACACATCCTAAACATCTAAAATCTGTGGTCCCCATCTAGCTTGCGCTTGAGTTTGGCACTCTGCCTGCACCAACTTCACTTTGGCTGCCACTTGCCGCAGTAGAGGCAGGAAGTAGGCAATGGCTGCTTCCAGTTGCCTGGTACCGCGGTGATGTTTGTTTCTTAACATCCCATGGGTGTCAATTGTCTTGACAAAACATGAAGTCATTCTTACTATTTACATCTATTTATCATCCAATTCGAAAAAATACCCACTTTCGACCCATACTTATTCACATTGACCCAAACTTTGCGATGTATATATATATAATATTAGTTAAAATTATACGTCCCAAAATATGATGGACTTATATCTCTATATATATAAATATATATATATATATATAATACACACCAGATCTGATCTTATCAACCAAGAATTGCCCCTTCCCAAAAGGTTCATCCCGTTTTTGGGGGCCCTTTTTTGGGGCCCACCTCTCAGCTGCAGTGAGCACGTCCAATTCCCGGGACATCGAGGCGACCTTCTTCTCCGCTTGGGACAGCAGCATCCTCCGAGGTGGAATGCTTCACCGTTAAGTTTGGGAAAGCTAAAGCAGGGTACTACCCATGATTTAATGGCATTTAATGGATCTATATAGGCCAAAAAACTTATCTAACTTACTGGTTGGTCAAATTCACTACGGTGAATTGTTGCTTCTTAACTGCTAAAATCAATTTCACACACCCATCGCAGAGAATCGTCGCAACAATGGGGTCCTGTCACCCGCAGTGTCAGCTTCGTCGCTTTGCGCACGTTCCAGCCAGGTGTCCACATCATGTAGGGCCGCGTCCTACATGGGACGCTGCATCAAAGATGGGCCTATGGAGTAGATCCAACCGTAGGTCACGGGCAACCACATCGGCTGTCGATTCAGTAAATGAAGACATAAATCAACAAGGATACAACTACATATATGGCCATTACATACTGTATATGGTCATTCTGAGGAAATGGCTTCGTTGTAGGCTTCGAGTGCGTCATGTGGCATCTAGCCTGCCCATTTTTTTTCAATCCAATCCCGCAGGGCTCATCCTTGCAAACAGCCACAGCGCGGCATTGCATCGTCACCTTCTGCTCCTGGCAAATTTAAGGTGACATGGCGACGTGAAAACTGGGTACACAAACTGGGTACACCAATGGCTGACCATTTGAGAGGGAAGACGACAATGGATGGAATGGATAAAACATGATAAAACCCTACTGGAATGACAAAGATGTTACCAATGTTACCAACCAGATTGGATTAATCAGTGAATGGCTTCCCTATTTTGAGACAAAGCTACATGGACCGCAAGTTGATCAGATCCTCTGGGAATTTTAGATGGATCGAACTAAGCGGGCCATCATGCCATAGAACTCAGAGAGTTAGTTATATGGTTATATGGTTATGGATCAATACCTATTAATACCATTTTTAGAGGGATGAACATCCATAAATCCCAGCTATTTTGATGTGAACTACAGGGGTACAAGGTTTTGACACACTGCCATATAATGTTATATAATTACAAAATAACATATTATATGAACTTCTTAAGTCACCAGAAACAAATATCATAACATCACACATTTTTTGTTACCTTAAAAACACACAAAACCAGAGGAGTCACCCAATTTCGATCCCCGACCGCGATGTGTTTGCCTTTTCCAGGATGTCGGTGATTTGCGATTGCCACGTGGAGAAGGCTTCGCCGCCCAAACTCATCAACTCCTACCACGGGACGTCACGAGGGAGTCACGAAAGAAAGGATCACTAAAGGATAGTCATGTGGCTCAAAAATCCAAAAAGAACCAAAAGGAACAGTGGTTGTTGATGGTGCAGATTACACCATCATTTGGGATGCTCCCGTCATTTGGAAAAACCCACCACACCTGGAGGGTGAGCTCCAAATCGCCGTTGTCTTCCAATAACTTCAATCTCCTGATTGCGACTGCGGATGTTTACGGTTTCTCAATGACGTCGTCATGATCAGCATGGTGAGTCCATGGTTGTTTCCCCCGTCACAATTTCTGGAAAACCACGGCGCCATAAAGAGCCCTAGCGTGGCCATGTGCTCCTTTGGTGTTCCGCGTTGGCACGCTCGGCAATGCGCAATGCTTCCTGAGAGAATTTTCGTTGATTCAAGGGATACAACCCATGGTTGCAAGGCCTAAAAATGGACGGATGGGATGGTCAAAGCAGAATGGGAACGTGTTTTTCTACGGTTTCATAGAAGCAAACATTCATGGGGAATAAGCAAACATGGGGAATGCAAAGCCAAAAAGCAAGTGAGTGGGAAGTTATCCAAATAGGGATGGTGTCGAAGATCTTTGAAACCAGCCTTGATTGAAACTGATCAAACCGTTGAGCATCCCAGTATCAGAATCTGACCAGATAGCACAAGCCATATTCAGGGTACTCTTGGTGATATTCCCATGAATGTGTTTCATGCTGTCCTGAAAATGTCTGTCCGGTATTTGAACCCCCTAATCAGAATCTTTGAAGGTTGGTATTGCCAGTCTGTGCCAGTAACATCCCCTATGTGGGATATGTTTTTTCGTTTTGATTGGTCAGTCCACAAATTATACAATGATTAGGCATCTTCTATCAGAAATAGTTCACCTAATTGAAGGATGGCCCGTGATCTTTGACTGATGTTCACTTGTTGTTAGTCCCATGTCTGTGGAATAAAATTCTAGTCTTGTCAGTACAAATCCCAGTTCCTCCGAGTGAACATCCGAACTTGTCTTATTGAACACGTCTCGGTGAACATCTCAGTTTAGTAAGTCTCCGTTTCGGTCACAATCCCAAAAACAGGTTTCCAACAAAATCGAACTGCTCTTTACCCAGCATTGAGATGGTTCTCAAGGTCAGAGTTCCTGCGTATTTCTTCCAAGGTTCCTGTTCCAAAGCCCGCCGTTCTTCCTGGCGCCAAACATTCAATAGAAACGGAGATTTCAGCAACAAGAACACCAATGTTTGATCCACGTTTTGTTTTGTCTGGGCAAACCATATTGTGTCAAGAATACACAATATTATATATAATATACTAGTATATATTATATACTATTATATTATATTATATCATATTATATTATATATATATATATTATTATATTATATTATATACTATTATATTATATTATATTATATTATATCAAATTATATTATATTATATTATATATTATTATATTATAAACTATTATATTATATTATATTATATTATATACTATTATATTATATTATATTGTATTATATTATATTATAAACTATTATATTATATTGTATTATATCATATTACATTATATACTATTATATTATATTATATCATATTATATTATATTATATTATATACAGTATATATATACACCATATATATAATATACATAGTATTATTATATATATAATATATATATATAATATACATATATATATAATATATACATATGTAATATATATATATACATATGTAATATATATATATATATACATATGTAATATATATATATATATATATATACATATGTAATATATATATATGTAATATATGTATACCAACCTAGTCTTCCAAGCTTCAGAGAATTCAGCATCCAATCAAGAGCCTCTTTTTGGGCTCTCCCAAAAAAGATCTGCGTGTATCCTTCAAAATCCCACGAGTCTCGAGGATGGAAAACTCAAAAATCTCATGATCACCGGGACCATCCTGAGATTTGGGGAGACTCCTTCATTTCTCGGTTTTTTGCAATTCCCAGGTAGAAAAGTGGAGAAACCTGGATATATGAGAAATAACATACCAATATATATATATATATGTATCCAGGTTATATGAGTTATTAACTGTAGAATGTTTGGAAAATATCATCAATAACATCCTAGAAACACTTTCGGGCATCTTGATCGTTGCTGTATAGTATACTCCTCCGTGAAAAAGGGTCGAAGATCAATCCGTCAACCTACCATTGCAGCTTTGATGGTGAAAACAGCTACTGAGTTTTAGCTGGTTAAACACCTAAGCAGTTGGCAATATATATGGCAATATCCTGATGTTTGTTGTTTAAAATCTTAAAATCCAGATTGTTACTGGTTGAATTCTCACGTTTGCTGCTTCAATCCACTTCCCTGACGAAATGTCCATAGTTTACATCACTTTGCTACAAGATGGGGCCCCCAAGATAGCTAAGTTGGTTTATAAGTGGTTTAACTATGGTTTATGGTAGATATAGCTATAGTTAATGGGGATTATCATGGTTTATAAACCAACTTATAACTGGGGG
>Ga0126342_10006716_pt1 | contig 20457 bp, 26 predicted proteins | sample Cyp1metagenome_FD_92528 | JGI IMG/M metagenome (GOLD analysis project Ga0126342, IMG submission 92528) | Coral microbial communities from Lord Howe Island, Old Settlement Bay, Australia - Cyphastrea 1 metagenome | ecosystem: Host-associated > Invertebrates > Cnidaria > Coral ...
CTCTATCTCTCCTCTCGTATCATGGCTATGGAAAAGCCACCAACTTGAGCTGTGTGAAAACACAGCGCAAACCTCTTTTTTTTCTCCGGGGTCGGCGGCAGGGGCGGCAGCCCTTAAATAAACAACATCTAAAGGTAGAGGAGACATCCGCCTATAGTGCAATCCATCACAGGCTGTACGAGCAGCACCATGTTAGCCTCAAGTGAAATGACTCAGCAGGAGAGAGTAGAGACCGCTAAAAGATTGAATTCGTTCCTTGGCACATGCTGGAAGCTTCACAAGGAGTGAGTCTGCAGCTGTTTCTCGCAAGTAGCTTTCCAATGTTCTCTGCGAAGTAATACGCCACAAGGTGTTCTGGATCGCTTCTCCTCGTCTATATGCCAGCACTGCTCCACCTCCTCTAAGTCCACCTGGTGTGGGACGTGGCCGAAGAGGCACTTACAGCGCATCCAACAGCCATTCCATGGTTTCTGAAGGCAGATGCAGATAGAGGACACAAGCTGAGAAAGGAATCTAGTGGGCCACAGATTTTCTGCAGGAAGGTCATAGCTGTCATAGCTTGGACATTCTCAATGCGCAAGTGCGGAACACGGCCAAGACCTCGCCGCATGGTCTTTGGTCTCTTCACCTTCATGAAAGCCACAGTATAGAGTCTCTATCAAAAGCATCGCAAGGCAGAAAAAGGTCACCACGCTTTGCAGCAATAAGTTCACCAATCCGAGCAATCCCCTCCATGAGCGGCAGCCATGCACTTCCACTGCCACATAAAGGCTAAATAAAACATAGCTCGAAACAAAACTTCAGGCAAAGGGTCTCTATGCTTTGCAGGGTGGAGTTCCTCCCAACGAGTTACAAGTTCCCAAGCTGGTCCAATCTCAGCCCTCAACCTAGGGTACTTTTGTTGGACTAAAACTAAAAGGTGCCTGAGGTCGTAAAGACGCCCTCCACTGCCATAAAGAGTGAGGCCATACTGTTTGAGGACCCACACCGCCAGCGAAGGACTGAGAAAGAGCTGCTCAATAGTTTCTCCGGACAAGTTTTGGTACAGCCAGAAGGAAAATTTTCTCGGAACACGCTCTTGAATAGCTAAGGTCCAAGCATCATGCAAAACCCGCGTCAGCTCATCTGGATCCCGCGGCGCTCGGGGAGCCGCCGCGGGTCCAGGGTTTGAAGCCTCTCCAATTCTGCAGCGCGAGCTTCTTGCAGTTGCAGAACACACAGGACCCCTGACATGTCTATGCTGCATCAACCCGGCGCTTTTTGCCAGTGCTCCGCCTAGTCGCTTGCAAAAGGACGCAGGGTAAACTTGAGCTACTTTAGTCCAGCAGCACTTGTGAGCAATTGATCTCCCCCTCAAACTGAGATGAAAATGCCCTCCCAAGCAAAGATCCCGCATGCCTGCGAGAGTACAACTTGTAGCTACTCTGGTCCTCTTTCTCCCGGGTGTGTAATAACAGCACTGTCAAAGCAGTAGGAGTTCTCCTGCCTACCAATGCCAGTTTGTTGAAAATGTAGGTAAAGCTAAGCAGGGGAGCCATCCGGGTTCTCAATCCAGAGCAAGTTGTGCTTAAAAGCCAGGGCCATGACACGGGTAATAAATTCAGAATGTTGATTTCCCACTATACCTTCACCCGCATGTTCTCTGAAATGCCGGCCATCCCCAGTGGGCAGTCAGCTGAGCGCACAGCCGGAGCTCCGTGCTCTCTAAGCCAAGCCTTCCAAGGAATAAGCAACTTTGCCCACACTCCTCTCGCCAAACAGTGCCTATGCAATTCCTTACAGAACGGCAATGGTATATCAGCTCGGACAGCAGCAATGCTATCCTCTGAAGCATCGGCCATGAAGGGCTCATCCTGGGATTGCGCTCGCATTTCAGCCACAACAACAAGGTCCAATGATGACCAACCCCCACAGCTCCTGCACCAAGGCCGCTGCCAGCCGCACCACTTCGCTGCATTGCGCAGCATAGATATGTTCCAGCAGACACATAGTGCGTCTCCTCGTCTGGAGTACTGATACCCAAGACCCAGCTAGCACTTCCAGAAGCCCCACTGTAGCATGACCCATGCTTGCCACTTGAGCAGTGACATGCATCAAATGGACCAGTCTTTTTGGGTTTGGTCGGACGAATCCGGTCTGCCCATCAACCAGGACGCCCCAGCATTCCGCTCGCAGTTCACCACGGAAAGTCTTGCCGGGTGCGCTGTGGGCCCGACTTGCAGGTACATTTCACAGAGTTGATTCAGCCTCTGCACACTTCGCAGCGGCTCATCAGTCTGCTCCTCCAAATCTTCTTAAAGGCACCTGCTCCGCTATCAGCACATCGTCAATGACAATGACAGCAGCAATATCTCCCCTGAGAGCTCGGCCATGCACGGTCAGCAGCTCATACGATCAAAAGGCTCTAGCTGTCAAACCTTTAACTTGATGTGCACCTTCTGACCTATTTCCACTGCCTCCGTGTCCCCCATGGTAAGGCAAGGGTAAATCGTCTTACATTGTCACAGCTTGTCAACTAAATTGAGAAGCCTGCTGAGGTGTCAATGGAAGAGCCAACGCATTTCTCAAACTTCGAGCCCGAGTCACCTTGAAGCAGCGATAATAGTCTCGAAGGTCTGTTCCACTGAAACGCATGGCAGCTCCATCTCGCAACTCCAACAAGGTCAAAGCTTGACTGGATCCTAGAGTGCTACACCAAGTCTGCAGTGTTTTCTCCAAAAGGTTCGGAGCTCACTAAGCCGCCCGCAGCACCAGACTTCGCATATGCTTGGGGCGCTAGTCCCACTGTACTGTCATGCAAACGATTCAAAACAAAATCCAAGCCTTCCACCTTGGCCGCAGATCGGCCCATTTCAGCCGGTCCCACCACACACACACCCCGCACTCACTGACGTCAGTGACAAAGTTTTCCAAGCGCCGCGCCACTTGCCATTGGCCCACTCGAGATTTCAGCCCAAATCAGTAACCAGGCGGTGCAGAGAGCCTAAGTGGAGCCATGAGAGAAACAGCAACATAACGTTCACAGCTTTTCCCGTGGCCTCAACTTGCGGCACATGAGAGCCCTACCACTTCCATCACATGCAGCTTCAGCTCGCAAAAGTTCAGGATAAGGAGCTGGAATACGCCAAAATGGCAAGGCCGTGCTCTCCTCTGCGGAGAGAGGGTCTCTGAGATAAATGTGGAGAAAAGATGCAAAGTCCGTGCGAGATTGAAGCACCCACCTCAAAAGAGAAGTCCACAAAACTAGCACATCTACAGGGTTGGCTGCAGCGCGAGGAACATGCACTGAAGAGGCAATCTTCGGAGCAGGCACGTGGTCAGAGAGCAGTTGTCAGGGTGCTCTCCATCATCCTTCCTCCAAATTTACTGTCTGGGTTTCAAGCCTCTGCCGCCTGAGCGGGTAGATCCCCCCGCCTCGGCTCCTTGCTTTTTGCCTTTCTTCGAATCCTTCCCGCCCCTTTGCATTCTTCTTTGGCCCTGGCTTCGCAGGGCCTTGATCTTCTGGTCGATTTGCTGCTGGAGTATAGAGCTTCACCTATTTCTCCTGCTACTCCGCAAAGTCCTTCAGCTTCGCCAACACCAGCTCGAACCAACGAGGATCGATGAGCCGTGTGCGCCGAACCTCCGTGTCTCCGGAGGCACATGGCTTTGGAACGAGTGAGCTGGCGGCCTGATCGACGAAGGGTAGGCTGAGATGCGAGGGCGATACTCTACCCAGCCCCTGGCGCTCAGTCTTTGAAGACCAGGTTGCAGCCTCTTCTCCAACTCCTGCAGCCTCTTCTCCAACTCCTGGCAGATCAAGGCTGGGTTGTTCTTGGGCAAGGCTTGAAGCGATTGGAGAGCACCCGCCTTTGGCTTGCCATAGTTCAAGAATCTCTGCCCAACCCAGACTCGGTGCGGTCTCTTCTCCTCCTTGTAAATTTCTTTCAACACCTTGGACATCTGCGAAACTGCGCGCACCATACGATCGGCTGAACCACTCTCAGAGGCCGCGTCCTCCTCCTCCTCGTCGCTGGAAAACTCTTCGGAAGGGGGCACATTTGTCCGGGCTTTTGCTTTGGCTGTAGCGCCCGGCTCCTACCTTTGCAACTTCGGCCAAAGCATCTGGCGAAACTCCCGCTTGGATGGAGCGCATGCTGCGCCACCAAGGGGTCTAACCCAGCGGGAGTGGCAAAAGCCTTTTGGAAAGGCTGAGGTGCGCCGGCACCCTGCTTCTTTGTCTGAAGCTGGAGCAGGCCCTCCACCGTGTAGACCTTGGCCTTGGTGTCGCGCCAAGTGGTGAACACCAATGGGGGGTCGTGAATGGTGAGGTCAACCGAACGGAACACCAGGTAATACTTTGAGGCCAAAGGGATCTTCTCACGCCCAGACAAACCACGCAGCTGCCCAGCCAAGCACCTCTCCACCCAGGCTCCGATGTTGCCCGCCGCAGAGATCCGCTCAGAAGAGAGATCGCTCGCAGCAATCGCTGCCGATTCACTTGCTGCCGATCCAGCCCCACTGATCAACTTAAAAGAAGCTGAAGAAACAACTGAAGGGGATTGCTCAGGTTGGGGGCTCTGCACAGTCAAATTTTGCAATAAGCTAGTGAGAGTCCTAACCTCAGCCACTAACTTGTCAAACTCAGCCCGAGAAACAGGTGCAGAGCTTATGCAAGCCGACACAAAGGCCGTCGATGTTGTTTGGACGGCTGAGCCAACTTGCCCCTAACAAATGCCCTCCACGACTGTCGCACCAGAAAGCGAAAATCCAGCAGCGGCCCAATTGAGAGCCCAATCAAGATGCCAAGGAGCAGGGAAGGCCAGTCGATGGAAATGTCCTTGAAGGAAAACTCAGGAGTATCAGCCAGAGCCGCAGGAAGCACCTCAGCAATGGGGCAGGTAGGCGGCTGATGCAGGAACTTGTATAAAGGACAAGATAGCGATCCCGACGCGGCAGACACGGTGACAGCACAGTTCATTGCAGGCTCGAACCCTCCAAACTGCCAGGATTCACACCAGCATGCGGAGACATATATTATATATATATATACATATGATTATATAATACTATATACATACACATGATTATTATATATATATACATATATTATACTATTTTATGATGATATTTGCAAAATCATTCAAAATCAACCAGGCGTCCTTGACAAAACCACCAACGATAAGTCTTTTGGCAAGGCCGCACCTCGATGCCGGTGGACCACACCCTGGAAGTAACTCCGTCCGGACAATAGATGCATGTCACACCTCAGACGTCTTCCAAAATATTCCTACAATACCTTAAGTATTTATAAGGCTTCCAAGCAGATTCCAGGAATTAAGATACCGCAGATTCAAAATAAGATATCGCTGATATATCTGATATCATCATATACCACCTGCGACAGGTCTGCGCTAAAAGTTGAGCAGTTGATGCCATGGGCCATGACTTGAGGATCTTGAGCTTCGTGCCTAGGCCAGCCACATTCTGACAGTTGCCAGGCTCGTTGTCAAAAAAGATCATGTCTTCGAAGTTGCAACCCACCACCGACTGGATTTCCCTCAGGTGGCCTTGTTTGCTGCCTTTGTGAATCTGCGAAATAGCAATCAATTCATTCATTTTCATCTTGGAAGGTCCAATTTCGAACTTGCCCAAGAGTTCAAAGGCCCATGGCGGGACATCACAGCACGATGCCACTGCCACGCTCACCCCCTTCCACTTCTTGTCGGTGGCCAGCTCATTTAGAGCTTTCTCCACTCCGGAGTGTAAGGATATGACACAACCTCTGCGGTCTCTCATCAATCCTTCAGCATCGTAGTTAAAGGGTGCACCCCCTCGGTCCCATGACAGTTCATACATCTCTGGGCTCCATAAGCAGCCATCCAAATCAAAAACAACGCAACGAGGAAGTGCTCTTTGACCCTGTGTCTTGCGCTTTCCTTTCCTCTGAAGATTCTGAAGTCGTTTTCTTTGTCTTTGGCTTCCATGCACGCTATGTGTCACCAAGGTCAAGATCGAAGTGGCCGTCAGCATCGCTGGCATTGCTTTTCTTGGTCGGCTTTCCGATGCCCTGGAGACCCCCACTGCTTGAGGCTGGCGAACCAGCACGGATGTGAAGCTTCTCCATGCCGAGGTAGAGACGGCCATGGTGCTTGCACAAGCTTGATATGACCTGAATTGACCTGAATTGACCTGATATATGGATGCAGCAGATGCATCTTAGATTCACTGTAACCACTGTAACTACTCTAGATGGTGTGGGATGCATGCCCTGATCTGCGATTTTTTCAAAAATTGCTGAGGAAAAGCTGCGTCCAAATAAATCCAAATAAGGGATCTTTACTAAAAGCATCTAAAAGCTGCCTGTGGTCTCAGTTATGCCGCTATGCCTGGTTCGCGGAACCTCTCAAATATGCTCAAACCGTGCAAAGGCAATCTCTGTTTCAACTCTTGATGTATAACTCAAATATGCTCAAACTGTGCACACGTGCACATCACGCCTTGTTAATCTCTGTCTGCTCCTGCGATGGTTTCTAATCAGTTGTGCTCTGCAAAACAATGAACAATGACTTGAACTCATGACCCAACAATCCTCCAAGACAATGACGGCATAGCCAGCCTAGGTAAATAGGCTCACACTGACAATTTTGCAGCGTCAAGTTGAACAGCGAGAACCAAATGGAACCTGCATCGGAACTTTCCCATCCTTGTTTTGACATATTTCTTCCACATTGCCATTCTCTTCTCAAAGCCAAGCGGCAACAAAGGTGGCGATAATCGGGAAGTACTCATACTGGTTTCCGGTGAGGAATGGCACCTTCCAAGAGACCGTCTGTTTGTTTTTCTAAGCATTCTCCGTACAGCCAAGCCACAGAAATGAGCGAGTGCTGGATGCCATACATTATGGCAAGCCAGCCAGCCAGAGCTGCTAGCACAGGCCTCAACTATGTCATGTACTTTGTTGAATGCGAATGCAACTGCTTTAGCTGCCTTAGCTCCTGGCAAGACAACTCCGGTCACTTCCCCTCGGACATCCTGGACATCCGAAAGAAACACAGGCGGAATCTGGGAGACTCTGGAAGTTGCGACTGGCTCAGAGGAAAAAAAAACATCAGTCCGAAATTCATCGAAATTCGACATTTTCTCAGTTTGGGTCCTCTGGTGCTGCAGTTGAACGGCGCAGCGACTTTCCTGCCCTGCTGCCGCTGAGTCCTGCTCCAGGCCGTGGTGGCCACAGAAGTTTGAAACTGAGTGATCTGAGTGATCTGAGTGATCGCCGGATAGCCCAAGAATGGAAATGCCCAGGTCCTTTGTTTGCTGCGATGTACATAAGTGGCATCCTGGCCATGCCAAGCTTGGACATGATAGAAATCTATGGGCTCAACGTCTTTTTGCCAACTCCGTCGCATCACGTCGTGCAGCATCTCTAGCTTCCACGGATGTCTCACAGCAAAGTTGTCATCCTGCAAAATCGGAACAAATCATGAATTCATGATTCCTAACTCGTAATCTCTCATCTCAGAGAGCAGTGCTTGCTGTTCTAAATGAAAAATTGTCAAACATATTCAACAAATTTACCAAGCACCGCCTGAAGAACTTGGCAGTCGCACCTGCAGCAGGCCATATGTCTCGCTTTCATTCAGGCGTTTTTCGCCGTTGATGCTCCAGTAGGCAAAGTCCAGCTCGTTTTCCTCACATCACAGGTGTCATTGTCTTTGTTTCACCTCGCAATCATGTGGTGTCCTTGATGTATCGCATGATGTTGTTGAAGTAGTTGTCGCGGACGTCAGTTCCAAACCTTAGAACAAAAGCATTCAAGTACAGAATCTCGCAGCCACTCTGCAGGGGAGGCACTCGCTCAACCAAACCTCAGTTCAGTTCGTGTTGCTTTGGGTCTCCAGTTCTGCCATTCCAAGTTATCTTCGTAGCTTGAGCCGCCAACTGGGGCAGGTGTCACACCTTCTCCACTGAGAAGCGGCCCTGTCCAAATCCCAAGTCACCCTGACGCGACTCATGGAATGACATGAAAAAACTCCCAGCCTAGGCATGCATCTAGCTCGCCTGGCCGGTGAGACTTCGTCGCGATCACACCTAGGAAACCTGTTCTACAATTTTTCCCGGCCTCGAAAATTATTGTAGGAGCCACATTTTTGGCCCACAACCACCAACAGGAGCAAAAGCAGTAGAGCTGCTGTTGCATAAAAACGCTTCCTTGCAAACTGGTCATTCAAGGTTTGTTTCCTGTCCTTCCCTCACTCGCATTGTGGACGTGTTGGAACACATCTTTTGGGTCCTTTCACGAAGTGGCTGAACCAGGCTCTCTGATGCGCACATTGCCAGAGTGAACCTTCACGTCAAATCGGAGTGGTTAGCAGTCCCAAATTCAGCTTGCCGCAAAAAGCAACGGCAAGTCATCTGCAAAAGTGGCAGAAAATGACGAGCCTTGGAATGGTCAAGGCCGGGACCTCGAGATGCAGAGGCAAATCCAGCTGCCATTTCCAGAGATCCTGTAAGATCCCCCCAAGGAAGAGAAAGCATTTTAAAAGGGTAGGAAAAATCTCGTCTCTAGCCTTTCTAGCTTTTTTGGGTGCCACCTGGGCCACTAAATAGACATTTCCAGAATCTTGCAACTTCTGCTGGGATGCTGACTGGCATTTGTAGTGTGTCATCCTTGCATGTAACGAAGCACTCAGCGGCACATTGAATGGTCTGTTTGCCTTTCTCTTCGTTCTCTTCCGCTTCGAGTTTCTGGCTGGCAAGTCTCGAGGCCTACTGTACCTCCACTGCACATCCTGGACCACTCTTCTGGCACCAGAGCTGCCAGAGACTGCATTGGCCGATGGTGGCCCAGTGGTGGCCCAACGGTGGCCCACTTGTGGCCAAGTTCAGTCCTTGTTTCGGAAATTCGTGAACAGCACCAGGGTGTAAGCCACAAGGATCCTGCGATTGGCTCACAAAGTGATGGACTTGAGAATCGGCATTCTCTTCACTCAACCTTGCTCACTCTGCCGAGCCTAGTCCAAATCACATAGCTGATGCAGAAACACCAGCTGGAAAGGACCACGAAGGCTGGCGGAGATACCTGTCAGTTTTAACATCTTTCAACTTACTTTGTTTCACTTTCTTTGATCCGGAACTGAAGAGATGCAAAGTGCATGTGCTGCATGCGGTGTATGTGACGAAGGCGCACTATGTGGACGTGACCGCAGCTTTGACCAAGGTACTCTCCAATTGCAAACAAAAGAGCCTCGAAGGAAAGTGGACGAAAATCAAATCCAGGTTGGACGTTGCAAAAATGATGCCATGGCAGCCATCCGTGGTTAACTTCATCAAACAAAACCGCTTTCGCTTACCTGCAATGCTAGAACAGCAGCAGCTGCTCGAAGCTCCCAGGGGAAATTTGCCTTGCATCGAACTCTTGTGGCTGCCAGAACTGCACAAAAGATGGAAGTGAGTTGACAAGATCGGAGATCCAAAACTTCGAACTTGATCATCCTTTGCTCGTTTAAGCTATAGAAGCTATAGAAAGATCAGGAGTGTCAGAGTAGAGTGGCCTCCTGCGATGAAGGTGCCGCCTTCAGGCATCTCCAGCAAGAGCATTTATGAATGATGTGCGGCAGTGCGTTGAGACATGTGCAGAGCTGAGCCTGGAAAGATCGAAAGTTCTTTGACTCCCGGTCCAAAGCAAGCAAAACCCATAGCCAACATGCAAAGAACATCCTGAGCAGAATCAAAGTGCAAATCAAGATATCGATTGAAGAACCTGATTCAATGTCTCAAAGTACAAGTGACTCCGTAGGCAGAAGTGGAGTGGATGTGTCTAGGTCAAGGGCAAGATTATGATGTTCTTTGAGATCCTGTCCTGACAGTCAAAGCAAAAGATCCGGAAAGATACTGAGCCAATGAGATGAAAGCCGAGCAACGTAGGCCATCATGTCAAAGGACCAGCCATAGTAGAAATGCGTTGTATAAACCTACAGTGCAGCAGTGCAAGACATCGAGCCAGTGCCGGCTCGAACAAAAATGGCTTCGATCACCCGGATCACCCAAATTCAGACCGAAGCCGTGCGGTTGTGAAGCTCTGGAACCTGGCTGGAACAGTCAAGCTGTCAAGCTTCCTTTGTAGAGCCTCGACAAATGCAGAAAGTGATCTGCAAGTTCTGCCTCTTCGTGGATGGGCCGATTCGGCACTTCAGAGAGGCGCATTCCAAAGTGAATGCCTCGCACAGTCTAAAGTCCCCACATCCCAAAAGAACTTAGCCTGTTGTAGACCAGGCCTGAGACCACAATCAGAAGGTCCTGCTGTTCTTTCAACACCTTGGAACTGCTACGACACGAACCACACGCTTGCTGGTGACACCAAAGTGTCTATGTAAATGTACATTGTACAGACATACACAGATATGTATCTACAATTCTGTACATCTATATAAGTATATGTATATATATACATACATAGCGCCGATTTCCCAGCACCGCAAGGCGGGGATTGGGTGAGGAGGCAGCGCCCTCAACGCGCCACATCTCCAAAACATGTTACAAGTTCTCCTTGTTTTTCGTGTTTTGTTCGTGATTTGTTGTTTTGTTCGTTTTTGTTGTTTGTTGTCTCCGTTCCTTATTTCCTAAATATGTATATTCAGTGTATGTACAATATGTAATATTACAGTACTGTATGTGTATGTATGTGTACATATATATATATACATATATATATATATATACATGTATATATATATATACATGTATATACATCTTATGTCACGCAAAGATGACTAACATAAAAGGCAAATCTCAAGTCAGGATTGGATCAAATGAGGCACCTCTTTGGCCCCTTTGATAGCAGCAATGGACCAATCAGTGAACACGTCACCAGAGCCCCAGGTGGGTAGGATTGCCCTCAGTACAGGCTGAAGGAGCTGAAGTGACTGGAAGAGTTGTCACTTTCCAATCTGAGCTGAGCAAAACACCCGTTGGCCCTGATTTCATTCCTGCAGCAACTAAGCTTCGCTTAGGATGTAATGAAAGATCATGAAAGTATCTCTGACTACAGAATACATTCAGGTGTACCGAGCTGCTTATACGTTGTTCCAGTCTCACAACTCATGACGGTCCTGAGATCAAAGCCAACTACTCGAGGGTTTTTGCTGTACCTCATCGTCAGGAGAGGCTTCAAACATCTTCAAACGACATGTGCAGTATAGTGACATAAAGAATCATAAAGAATCATAAAGAATCATAAAGATTGGAAAGTCGAAACTTTGGGGCAAGGTCACAAAGGTCACTTTCGGTCACTTTGGGTCCCACAAATTGGGTTATTGTTGACCATTGTTGCCCTGAAAGGTCCCGTGGGTTTTTCTCTCCTCGGCCGTGCCTCCTTGCAACCAAGCGGAGACCTCTGAGCCACTCTTGCTCAGGATACCTGAAACAAGAGCGGTACATTGCCAGGTTTGATCGCATAGCACCTCAAACATCCTCAAACCGTTGATTGGCAATAAAAATGCATTAAATAACATCAAAATATCATGAAATAACTGGATGGCAATGACATCTCGTGCCTTTCCGTGTGCCACAATCCTTCACCATCATTTCCACTGCAGCACCTTTTTTCAACAGCAGAGGAGTATGACTCAGATGGACGAACTCAGTTGGACTTCTGAGGACTTGGCCATACTGCAGACGAGACGTGGTTGTTGAGGATGACCAAAAGGCCAACATTTGTCAGGGCCTCAGATCGTGATGAACAGATCTGACAGATGAACAGAATGACATTCCCAGGATCCTCGCCGTCACTGTCTTATCAAATACCTGCCATTGCCAAGCTGTTCGCGAAGCAAAATTACAGAAAGTTATGAACCTTGTGACAGAGAACACTCTTGACCCCAAATAAATAAGGCTTACATGATTGACAGGTTTTGAAATCTTTCAGATACCCATTCATACCTTTGCGTTTCAATTACATTTCAAGCACATCATTTGCAAGAACCAATGTGTCTATACCGTGGTGGAAGCATGGCATCTTTAGAAATATCGCCATCAAACAGTCAGAATTCACCACGAATTGCTTGGCTAACTTGATAGCCTCAGAAAGCTCTAAAAGCTCTCAGTTTGTTGTCATCAATTTTAAGGCTGGGGTGATTCTTGGAAGCAAAGTTGTTTCTATACCGTACCTCCATGGGAGACAAGCCCAGAAGTTCTGGGTTTGCAGCCAGCATCTCCTGTCGAGCAATTGTGGATGTCAGAGTTTTCTGAATTAAACACCACGCATGGCTTCTTAAATGCCCCTCCCCATGTCATGACATACGAAACCTGCCTCTGGTCTTGGAACTGACATGTTGTCCAGTACCATTTCCTGAGACAACATCATGATGCTTCACGCCCTTCCTCGGCTTTAATACTCTGACCCGTGCCCTTAGTGCCCTACCAAACTGAACGGCAACCGAATGCAATTGAATTTCAACTCCACGATCCTGAAACTGATGCTGGAACTGCAGCACCATTCAAAGGCGTTCATCACAGGAGCTCGTAACCCCAGACTTCGTGATGTGTAAAAATCTTCAAAGAAGTTTACTGATGCTTGATACACAGAAGAAAAGATCACAGGGCTCCTTGATGCCATCACTGATGCTGGCTGGTTGTCCAATCCATTCATCACCATTTGCCTGGAAACATGCCATCAAGGTGCCATGCTACCGATCCAGCATAGTTGTGAAGTGCCAAAGGCATCTAAAGGCAAGAAAATATGACCGGATGTAGCACAGGTGTGATATCATGTTGTAGTGTGCTTTCACTCAGCATCCACTGAGCATCCACTGAGCATGTTCCACTTGTTTCGTTGCCACGTCCCGCCTCTGAGATGCACCATACCAATTGACACAAGCGAGTAGCACCTCGTTTGACAAGATCGACCACCAAGTTTCTGCGAACCATTTGGACACAGCTCCAAGATGCTCCAAGTGTCGTGCCCGTCGGCCAGACTTCCCAACCACATATCTGCCTCTTCAGAATGGCAGAGTGACCAACACGACCATCACGACCAACACGACCAACACGACCAACATGACCGAACAAAGTGCCTCTGGTCTTCAAAGGCAGCTCCTGCGAGGGAACCAGCCTTGGACCCACTTTCCACAGCAAAATCTCAGCAGAATCTTGGCTTGTTGCCGTTTAGTAGCCATTCACGGACCTCCCCATGATGGTCCTGGAAACGAATCCAGCGATTCAACTGGTTCGACTGTCTCCTTGCAAAGAAAAACTGCGGCATCTGCCAAATGGCCTGAAAGTCACAGATTGCAGGCACCAAGCAAAGCACCAGTAGACGCCAAACCTCAGAAATAAGAAACAAACCCCCCTTTGCTCTTGCTGAAGTGTTCAATGCTTCTGCAAACTCTGGGTGGCTAGCTGCCATCATTGTTTTGCTCGGCCAGGATGGGTGCTGAAACCCTTCGGGCAGCATGCTTCCCCTGCACAAAGCTGCACATATGCTTCACTTCAAAGCGAATGGTCCGGAGACAAGCACCTGCCAAATAAAGACCCACCAAATAAAAATCGTAGCTGTCTATCAGGTACAGACAGCTATCTCTCTGTCCAACCTTCAGGCCAGGTTTGCCCATGAGCTCATATCTCAAGCGGCTCATGCCGAAGCCTGTCCAAAAAAACATGTCGTACAAGAAGGACATTGCGCCGCGGTGGCCGCCGGCGTCTCAAGACATGTTCTAATCAAATTGCCAAACACCGGATTCTCGCGCCTGAATGTGGCCCAGGTATGAATCCACAGCAGAATTTTGACATGTGAAGACTAAGGCTGCCAAAGTGCATGTGCTCACAAAATCTTGGTATAGGCACGCTCTTCTGGCAAAGTGCAAAGTCATTGATTGGTTTCGGGAAAAGAGCGTTGTTCTTCGCAAAGTGAAGTTGCGTTCTAAACAACTTGCATGTTTGGAGCCATTGCAGCCATAGCGCGGAGGGTGCTGAGCATTACAAGCAAAGGGGTGCACTGAGCAATGTCACATTCGGCAAAAAGAATCAGAGACATTCAAGACAATTACGAATTGGATCGAATGGCAAACAAGGCGGAGGAACGCAGTGAGGCTCGTCATGCCAAGCCATCGTGAACTTTCCGGCCTGTGACGATGCATTGCATGGATGGAAGATATGGAAGGGTACACATGTTTTCGCACCATTATCTAGGTCCAGGTTGAATCAAAGTTGAATTCATCAAGCTGTCCTTGATGTCGTTGCCAGAGCCTGGAACCATTACAAGAAACATGGTGCAGTCAGGTGCCCAGGCGACGTCAGCGTAGAAATTGATTTTGAAATCAAGACCAGAAACAATCTCTACATTATCTCCACCAATCCTAGTGTATAGAGGAGCAAAGGATTTGGGTCTCTGCCAAGTATACATTTGCTCCAAATTGGAAAGGCGATCGACTTCGGGTTTCAAATTGGGAAAGAGAACCAGGGAACGCAAACTTCAAAGCCAAACCAAGAATTCGTGTGCTCAATTCCGCTATGGATTCAGCATCTGTTTGGCACTCAAATCAGCTGCTTCTTTTGTCTTTCTGACAAACCTATCCGTCAAAGCAAAGGCAACCGGCTAAGAGCAAGCTGGAAAATTTTGATGTTGAAATTAAAACCCGCTCACTCAAGCGTGGCTCAAGTCAAGCGGCTGCGTGGGTGAAATCCAATGGCAAACAAAGCTAGGTTGCATTCTGGGAACTGGTTGACCCACTCTCTTAGAATGAAACTTTACAAAGCAGTGCAAGGCACTTGGTATTGCATGGAAAACCGACATTGCTGCGCTCATCAGAACTGCTGGGATCTTCTGGCCTTAGGCGATGCAGCAAATGAGAGTGTGGACCTATAAAGAACGGGATTTACGGATCAGAGTTCAAAGTTCAAAAGATGTTCAAAGATGTTCAAAGCACACGCTCTTGCTCGCAGCTTTCGCCTCTGTTCTGTTTGCAGAGCCATCACTCAACGTTCTGCCTGTACAGTTTGGTTCCTACAAGAAACAAAGAAGGGCACGGGACGGGTCACAAAGAACAAAAAGGCCAAAGAGGCCAAAAAGGGCAAACAAGATCAAACAAGAGTGGAAAAGGTATGGTTTCTGCCTTGGCTATGAGTCTCTTGGGAGTGTCTCATGGTGGTCTGGGCCTCAGGTCACCTCAACCATCAGTCCGCAGCAGGAATGGGGCCTCTCATTTCCACCCAGGGCCGTTCAAAGCGGTTCTCCTGTCTCTTGTGGATGCCGCCAGGGTCCCTCCCTGTAGGTCAAGATGTTGTGAAGACCGCAATTTTCACAACCGCAACAGCGTTTCCGGAGACCATCAAATGCGGTGGGTATGGAAAGGATCAGCAAAATGAGCGACGAAATAAAGAAGTCTTGCGCCATGCGGTGAGGGGTAGCGCTTCGAAGTGCATAGAGACATCTGCGGAAGTGCAACACACCTGCCCTTGGCACAGCCATTTTTGATGTAAAGGCAGCATTCAATGAACTCCATGACAACAGGAAATTTTCAACAGGATGCCGACCACCAGGGTCTTGTACCAACCCATGCTGTGGAACTTCCATAGCTCCAGGTACATCTCCACAGGGACTAGCACCATCATTGGCATCATCCCCAGCCAACGCTTCAACTCCTTCTCTCGTGCAATGCTCAAGGGGAAATCTTCTCGCCTCTAACGTGCTCTTGGTCCAAGCAACCATCCCTCACGGGTTCTCACCTCACAGGCCAACGCTTCAAGGAGTTTCTCATCCCCACAATACTTTCGGAAGGCTTGTGGCCGGTCTTCGAGCCACAGCTCTGCGTTTGCTGGCAGGCTGATGGTGGTGATGCGATCATCTGCCTGGTAGTGAAATGCCTCAAAGGCCCCCTTACCCCATGATGGATTTGGCGGCTCCCTCTCACTAAAGCTCACTGAGAAGAAGTCTCAGGCGCAGCCTCCACCGAATTCAAACTCTCAGTCAAATCCTTTGTGACCCGGCTGCGCAGAGTGTGGGTCTGAGCTCTAGTCCTGAGGATTTCAAGTTGCATTGCGCTTCCACTGAACTCCAGTGTGGAGATTCGGACCCTCACTGCCTCGTGCCCCAGGGGCCCCAGATGTCGCAACAACCAAGCAGCAATGCGAAGCAGCCCAATGCAAATGATGGTGCCGATGAAGGGTGGCATGATCAGCATCACAAGTCTCCGCAACTGCTCACCGTCAAAAATGACTGTCAGAATGTGCAACTTCTGATTCGCCACGGTGTAAAGGCAGCCCAGGAACAAAGCACGCTGATTCAGCCAATCATGATGGTTAAGAATCATAGTTCAGAAATCACTATGATGTCATGGTTAGGATGTGTTAAGTTACAAGATCCCCTGGGTAGTCCCTGTCCTCCAAAGTTTCGTGCCCTGGGCGACCAATCTTCATCTCTCTTATAGCCTTCTCAGTGGCCAGGATACCATGGTAGCTGGCCCAAGCTTAGTGCCCATGACCAAGGTCCAAAAGACCTACCGCACGACCTTCGTTCCAGTGGACGCGGAGATCACTTCTGAAAGACCCTGGCCATTTTGGAATGGCTGGAAGAGAATGGCAACAGGCGAAAAATGCAGCGTAGTGGGCCACGAATCTGGCTCGAACAAGCACTGCTGCTGCTGCTGCCAGTGGCATCGACATAGCACAAACCCAGATGAAGGTGATGCAGGAGCTCAGAAAACAAGGGCTCAAGCACCTCGCGGCACCGGCAACGCCTCAAAGCACTTCCTGACAGCCCATCTTCCAAGCCAAGATGTGCACGGGAACCAGCATAAGTTCAAAACTCAAACATGTCGCCATGTCACTGCCAGCCAATAAGACCTTCCAACCTCGGCCATAGGGGCACAATTCTTTTTTGAAACCGCAAACAAGCAGAGGAGGGAGAGCAAGAGATGGAGCAACCACAGCCGGTGAGCGGCAGCAAAAACGCCCCACCAAGTGCAGCTCTCGGTGTCGGTGGGTCTTCACCTTCGCATTGTGAAATGCTTCTTGCCAATCCACCATGGCCAGCTGCGCATACAGCTGGCTGGGCTGGATAACTTTCAGGAAGGGCAAAGCCTCCACCAAATGCTCAACGTCCTGGAAGAGCTCATTCCAATCATCATAGTTGGCAGCATCAGCGGGAAGGTACGTATCGTAACCTTTCCTCAACTCCTTGCGATCCGTGCCATCTCGCACCGGCACCCCATCATGGTGTTCACATGTGTTAATCAAAGAGGGGTTCGCACCACTTGGACCAAGAAGTCATTGCTTTGCCCTCGCCAGGACCTCAGGAGAATTCGGGATTGGGATGCTTGCAATGCAACAAGATCCAGCTCAAAAAGTAGATGAGCTCTGGGATGAAGCGCAAATTGCCATACTAGCAGGTACATGGCAATGACCTCCATCCGATTTTTGTCCCTGAGGCTGTAGTGCCAGTCACCTGAATGATCGTCTGCAAGGCACTTTGCCATTCCAAGTAACCGAAGAGCAGGCTTTGCTCCATCGATTCCAAGGCATGGCCCAAGAGGCCAAAGTTGTCCTCGTGGCTGGGCCTCTCCTCCATACCTTGATCTTTCAGAGCTGCACAGCGGGAGCAAAACAAGGAGATGAAAAACTCCAACATAATACTGAGTGCTCCTGGAAGTCAAAATTTTCACAGTGCGTGGCAAAAACCTCCACGGTGGTAGGGATCCTTGTGTTGAGCACGGGATCCACTGGCACTGCCTGGTCATTGTCATTGAGGGTTGGATCAGCCTCCACGCGGACCAGCCGGACCATGGCGCAACGCTGCCATATTTGTAACAGCACCTCAGGTCGTTTTCCCCACACTTGCAGATGCCCCAGACGACTCGTCCACGACAATACTGGCGTTGCTGGGGACTGCATCTGGCGGGCCAGGTGGGCTGACGAAAACGAGGCTAGGCACAAAGAAGGATCCTCGAAGGAACTTGCCCAACAACGCTCCCATGCCGGCTATGAAAAGTGCCAGGGTCAGAACAAATTCTCGACCCACTTGGGACTTGGTGCTGCCGATGCAAAGGCACGTTGCAGCACCCGTGTTGTCTCATTGGAGCCCCGCACGCACACATGGCCAACTTGGCACGTTTGAACGGGTCCATCGACAGGTTTGCCTGCTTGCAAAGCTCCGGTGCTTTCGTAGCCTTTGACTCCCACTCTACGTTCACTTTCTGCCCGTAGTGCTTAGCAAAAGGCGTCGATCTTCTTCAAGTCCTGCAGGCTGGCATCCGGTGAAGGAGAACAGAAACCGCACTCATCTGCTACCTGAGTCAACTGTCCGTTCACCTTGTCAGCATCCAGAGCGTCTTGCTTCACCAGAATCTGGTCAAGGGCTTTCAGCTTGCTTGTCTTCAATTCGGCTTCCACCAGGACTCCCAGCAAAATCAGGTGCTTCCAAGCCATTGTGACAGCGGTGTGACAATCGAGTCAGATGTCGAGCGGTTGACGACTTGAGCTGAGACATGGCAGAACTGCAGAACTGACAACGAGATACAACAAGTGCATCAACCGCAGTCATGCAAGCTCTCAGGTAGCGGCCAACAAAGGCAAGCATTCCCTCACAGTTCGTCACCTGTGTTTCACGTTTTAGGAAAGAATCCATGACAGTACAAAGCCTTCGATGCAGCTCTTTCCCTCCTTGCCTGTGCAACAATGGCCATTCCAATCCAAATCAAAGAGCCTCGCATCCACCTGTAGCGTATTGCATTGAACTTGTGATCTTCGTGGCACTCATCCTATCCCACCTGCGTTTCACTTTAGGCATCCGTGGAAAGCCCAGCAAAAACTTCGGCAGGCCTCACCCAACCAGCGAAGCTGCAAAAGCTTGTGACTTTCTTCCCAAGAAAAGAAACCTCTCTGTCGTCCCTGTAAACTTTGCATATCAAAATGGAGCAAGTGATCTATTTTGAAGCAAGATCACTCCCAAAGAGGATGTGGAAGCTGAAACAGCAGAATCTATGAGAAACCTGGGAAACGCAGCCTGGGGGACAAGAGTTACTATATTTGACTCCTCTTGCTTCTGCAAACCATTGCTGCATTGCTAGGACTAAGAGAACAGCTTTGGGTAGTCACCTGGGATTCCTGTCATCCCATTGAGTCAAATGGATTCTAAACATTCTAATGGAACATTGGATTCTGCAATGTTTGCAACTGTCAAAGCGTGGCAGCTCTACGATCTGCCCAGGCGTAAACCACCTACATGGCTCAGAAACTGGCGAAAAGCATGGAAACCACAATGGAAAACCATGGAAAGCATGGCATGGAAATGGCATCGTCATCAAGGCATAGCGCCTCGGCATCCTTCACCACAAAGGTGCCACCGAGGAGAAGGACACCCTGCACAACACCACCCTGGATGAGTCCTAGATGAGTCCTGGATTGGACACAATGCGTCGGGCCTTGGGTATGCCGTCCTCATCCTTTTGCTCTGGTGCCAGTGACACCACCTTGCTGAGGTACTTGAATCTCAGCGCTCGAAGCTCAGCAGCATTCCAAGGATCCAAATCTTTCAAAGCAAGAGTACCCAGACATACCTAGACTCTGTCAAGGTCCACTTATGAGGCGGAGTCCCATGGAGTCCGGCACTATCACAGTGATCCCCTTTGCAAGACTGGCAGGCCATTTTGGCAGCGTAAGGCACGGACACCCCATCAATGCCACCGAGATCAGGTGCCTTTGATTCTCATGCCGCGCCATCCAAAGCATGTGGCATAGTTTGCACGTGTTGATTGCTGGAAACGAGAAAACGCCTGCATTTGTACGTCTCCTGCTGGTCTATCTCCAATACGTCCGAAATTCATTGCAGCGTAAGCCTGCGGGTGTGTTGAAGAGGAGATTGCAGAACTTCAGCTTTGTTGTCACCCCATCAATCGCTTTCGCAGGGAATGTCTCTTTGTGACAACTTTGGGCAAGTGGTTTTGGGAGGGTCTCAATGCACGAGTTGCTGAAATCGAACGCTCCTGACCCTGGCATTTTGCACTGCTGACCCGGGCAGCCCTCAACACTCTTGATGTGTATGAGATGACCACATGAATTACCACATGTACGAAACCACTCAATCTCAAAACGTGCCGGAAAGAGTCGGAAAGAGACAAAATGTGAACATCGTATCACCACTCGCTGTCCCGTTCCAAGCCTGGTAACCCTCCGAGTCGTCCACGCAAACCTGGGCCATGGGGCCATGGGGCCATGATCAAAAGGATGCAAAAGGTCCATTGATCCAGGCCATGGTGACATCATGTGACATCCAAGCAGCACCTTGTTGCGTGCTTCTGGCAACTGCTCCAGGAATTCATTCAGCTGCGCTGCCTGGAAAACCAACAAATGTTCAAAACAACTACATAAAGATTTTGCTTTGCATTCAAGGGTCCAAAAAGACCCAAGGGTCCAAACTGGGTCCAGCTGATGAATCTCGCGCAAGCCTCGCTCATGTCCTTTTTCTCGCTCACACCCAAAATCATC
>Ga0126342_10006717_pt1 | contig 20457 bp, 22 predicted proteins | sample Cyp1metagenome_FD_92528 | JGI IMG/M metagenome (GOLD analysis project Ga0126342, IMG submission 92528) | Coral microbial communities from Lord Howe Island, Old Settlement Bay, Australia - Cyphastrea 1 metagenome | ecosystem: Host-associated > Invertebrates > Cnidaria > Coral ...
ATATATATATATGTGTGTGTTTTTACCATGAATCATGAAATTCAAGTATAGCTTCAAGTTGATTGCAGTTACAGCAGGCCTACCTCGGGGCTGGACATCGCCCGATCCTATGGGAGTCGTGGATTACCTGAATCAGATTTACCCTTGGATGGATCAGGAATATGGCATGCTAAACAATATTTTTTTGTGTGCATGTTTGAAACAAACACTTGAAACAAACAGTATGTACAGCAACTCCAGGACACCGTGTCACCGAAGTACCGGGTGGCTTCCCTGTTTAGTGGGGTGCTTGGCCTGGACCTGGCCTTCCGACCGTTACAGGCTCAGTCATTAGTTCCCAGTGGTGTGTTTTTTTTGGCATTCCAAGGCCCAACTACCAATATCTATCAGTCGCCCCCCAAGGCTGATGCAATGCCATGTCTACGTCAGTGGCTTAAATTTCATATGCTTCGACAAAAAGAAATTTGGTATGGAATCTTACTGGCATGTGAGTTTTTCACCTTTTAACCATTCCAGTCCATTCTTTTCCCATCTCCGAGGTTGAGAAGTCCGAGTTCTGCCAGGCCTTGATTCGCCAAAGGATCTCGGAAGGCCTGGCGGACGATGGACAGATTTTCCCCGATGTGGCCAGCTGTCACATCAAGGAGCCAGTGGATGGATTTCTAGGGGGCTTCCCCTGTCAAGGGGTGTCCCGTGCTGGGGCGGGCCTTGGATTGGCTGATTCGCGCAGCGGTTTAGTATCTCATGTGTGGCGCCTATGGGATGAACAGGTGGAACAAGGGTATGACCCGACTCTTGGTTTTTATGTTTCAAACCAACAGTGTGCACCACTTCCATTTTTTCAGTGTCCATGTGAAATTTGAAAAAAAAACAAAAGCTGTCCACACTGCCAGCTCAGGAAATTTATCCTGTTGGAAAATGTCAGTGCGATCTTGACTGAGAAGCTTCGGGGTCTGCTTGAATACCTCCTCCAGGAAAATTGAGCACACACATGTACACAAATACACTTGATCCTTTTGCCACCCCGGTCTGGCCTCTGTCTGCATCCGGGGATATGCAGGAAGCCCAGAAGCGAGGATTGAAAGTTGCCTTTGCCACGATCAATGGCAAGATGGCTGGAGCTCACGTGGATTACTCAGTCAACCAAATGGTGTCAAAAGAGAAGGCTATTTCAACCATTTTCAATGCCCTTTTCCAGCTAAGATTTGGAGAGAGCGGGTCTTCTTTTTGATGGCCAAACCAAACTTCGACCTGTTCCAGGCCAATTCAATGGTTTTCTGAAGAAAACACTGTCATCATAAAGTCTGGGTTGAGCATTGCTCCATATCTAGGTACAAGCAAGTAATTTACCCCAAGATAGTTGCTTGTACTTGACCAGATTTTTACCATGTCTCAATTTGGGAAAAAATAGGGGTAACCAAAGCTTCATATATATATATTATTTCAGGCTATCAGTTTAAGTTTCGGGCACCTCTATATTGAGACTTTTCCATTGAACACCCAACCAAAGAATTACATATGAAAACTAAAGTGGGTGCGGTTATTTTCTGATGGGGTTGCAGGGGAATATGCTTATGTCATAGTCGATGTCATATTCTTACATATATATATATAGGTCACACACATTCTTTCATGCACTATATTTTCATATATTTATATAAGATCCCATTTCTTTTTGTATGGTATAACCATGTACATGTAAACATGTACATGTTAATACACATCATAAACATATACCGGATGTATTTCTTTATAATAGCATACATCGATATCCATTTGAAATCCCACTGGATGAATCTATAAATATCCCTCAGATCTTTTTAGTGGTCAAGCAGCCACTGCGGCCAGGGCAAGACCATGCTCAGCCACACTGAGATCAAGGAGATGCCTGCTCGCCCATGGATGCCTCTCTCCAACAAGCCTGAGTTGGCCGACTGGTTGTCGCCCAAGTTTACGGAGACAGACAAGTCTAGACTTGAAGTGATTGGAAACATAGTGGTTCCACAGATGGGATACCTTGCAGCAAACCTGCTTGCAAGTATGTGGAAGGCCTAAAGGGATCCTACCACGGCCACTGCACATGGATGTTTTCATTCGGTTTGATATGAACCGTCAAATTTGAAATTTGGTTCTGGGAAATTCCCAATTAGGAACTTGCTTTTGCACTTGGCTCGGGCAATCTGGGTCTAATTATGTTTTCCCTGCGGCAGGATTTCATCTGCAGGGTGCCGACAAAACATGGGATGAAGAAAACTGTTTCAGCCCACCAAAGCAGTTTCAAGCCGATAAGTGTGTTGCCTGCCCTATTTGAGAAAAAATTGCAACAAAAATTCTCTTTCACCCCTTCACTGTGTGAACCAGCGGCTCAACCCTCAGCCATTGGGGGCACCAACCGGAAGACTCTCTTCTTCGAAGCGGTGGTCCCGTCCTGTTTCGCAAGAGACCCACAGCCAGGGGCGTCAAGTCTTGTGCATGGGATAGACTGGATGTTTCAGAATTTAGGCTCAATCCACCCAATAGTGTTTCAATGATTTTGGCAGTCTACATCCACAGTTGAGAGAACGCAGCATGAGTCTGCAATTTTCTTTGGGTCCAATTTCCAAGACAGAAATACAAGAGTCCCAAAACAATGGCAAACATGCATTTATTCCAATCCAAAATCAAAGCCTACAAGAGAAGCCAGCCAACTTCCATCCGAGGGTCAAAAAGAATATCTTTTTCCCACAGCATGTGTTTAGACCAGCCCTGGCTCCATGGTCTCCTCTTTCGGCCAAAGTGGCGTGCCATCTCTCGTCGCCTCCATGTTGGGGGGCTCAGCGGTGATTGGCAAAAACATTGGTAGGTTTGTTCAAAAAAGTTTTCCCATACCACATTGAAACAATTGCCACAACCCAAGACATCATCCTACAATCCCTGAATCACCCTGCAATCCCTGAGGCTTGGAACACTTTGAGTGCTTGAAGCAGGAGACATTCAAACCCTTTTTTTTGTGGGAGTTATACCATTTTACCAAACAGTGAATCGGACTTGTGAATTTGTCAAACTAATGATTCAGCAAGCGTGTTCTCATTCCAGGACCTGCCTTCTCCAATCCAAACTGGATCCATTGTGGCCTCATGTTCGAAGCCCAGCCGAAGTGAAATTGGCATGGGGTTGCGAATCTTGTTGCTCTTGAATCCATTAGAATCAATTCAATCCATGCTAGCGCAGATTATTTGATACTGATGGATCCAAAAGCAACAAGATTGGGTTAGTGGCACTGGGTGACAGGTTTTCTTCCAATAAACCATTGTTTGAGGAAATCCCAGGAATGAACCGTCCCTATCATCATCCGATGTGGGTTTAACAAATATTGTAAGCAAAATTGATGCGCTATTCTGGAGCCACACTTTGTGATGGTTTATGATTGAACATAACACAATGTATACATATATATATATATTTATGTTTTAAATGTATGTGTATATATAATTATATATATATTGTAATTATTGGTTTATATATATATATATACACATATATTCAAGAACAATCAGAATAAAACTACAACATATTAATAGCAGTATTAATAATAGGTATTCAATGTTTATATATGTATTATTACTATTTATTTATATATGTATTTTATACGTAGTATTAGATATTTTCTATATTTTCTTATGATGATGATTATGATGATTATTATTCTTTTGAATATTCTCGCAATTATATATATATATTCAAACCCGTGGACATAGGGAATTTCCCCAAGTCAACTACCGGAAGATCCATTGCCCAACCCAAAGCCCATCATTTTTAATCAACCTTTTCTCACCACGTCCCATTGTTTTCAGAATGTTTTCACGATAAATAGGGACAACTCCAAAGCAGTTGAACCCTTTTTTTCCCCATTTATTTTCCCCATTTATTCTCACTATTCATTCTGCTCTTTTTGAACTCATACCACTTGTCAGCCCGGCTTTCCTGAGGCTCCCCGGGCTATGCCACTGGCAGCAGTTGAAGACCTCAGCGATGAGGAGAGGTGCAATGACCGGTGCCAGCCAAAGCCGAAGGAGGAAAAGGTTAGATACCGAAGACTTCCTCGCTTCAAAAGGAAGAAGGTTGTCCCCTACGAGAACACTGTAGATCTTACAAGGCTTCGTCATCTGATTTCATCCAAATGCGGATGTGGATGCAAATGTTTTCATCCGTTTCATGGGTCCATACAACTGTTTGAAGAGTGGGCCAAACTTCGCCGACTGATGTCAAAGATGACCAAGCTTGAGAAAGATCAACATGTCACATGTTCAGCTGATATGGTCTTTTTTGTGTTTTCTGTTTCTTCTTGTCTTCCGAAGTTTCTACAATGATCCAATTTCCACAAAAAAAGATATTCTTTCTAAGCCTGTGCTTCCCCTCTTTCAGCCCCGCGCCGTGAGGTCTTCAAGATGATGTCCAAGTCCACCGAAGATGCCTGCCGGGGATCCAGATATTTGCAGATCTGTGGCCAACTGGTGTGCCACAACGGGTACATGAAGATGATGGGGATTGGAAAACATAGATTTTCTGTTATTGGCCAAGCTGTGCGAAGGGGGGATGCTTATTGCCCTTTCGATTTGAGGTACCTCCCCAGGACTCCAAAAAAACCCAGCCCGAAATGGACCAAAGTGTATGACTATTTGATGGAGATGTACACAAACGTGGCCGAAGTGATTCCAGATGGATTAAATTCCAACAAGCGTCCTCGACAGGGGAAGTTCAAAATTGACAATCCCAACATGGACCGTACAAGAATCAAGCATTTGCCGTCAGGGTCAATCAATGAGTATCATAAACAATGTCAAGCTGCAGTGAAAGATGATTCCATTAGCCGAAAGTTGTTTTGCTCTGTGCCGTGCTTGACATTATGCATTTTTTCCTACATGGAGTCACGTGGTTTTCTTACTTTTTGGTTGACCCCCATGAGAACTCAGCCATTTTCATCCCTGGGCTGCCATCCTGACTAGGTGTGGCAGCGGGAATTTTCAGACCGGCTCCGGATTCGATTCCAGACCCACCACGCTAAATGTGCTCAATGCGTGAGACACCGCCTGATTATAAAAAAACTGGGACACTGCGGTCCCGCACGCCGTGCACAATATGATGAACTGCAAAAGCATTTAGCAAGGCAACTTGCAGATCGCCGAGTGTATTGGTACCACAGGTCCCAAAGTCGACTGGATTCAGTCAACCCATGCCCTCAAGAGATTTGCGCTATACTTGATTCCATGGACATGGCGAAATACAGCTGGCCGAAAAGCAAAACCATGCTGTCTAAAGAGTTTTGCAACTGGGCACGGCCCAGAATGGCATGTACTTCTGTGCTGGTACATGGGCATATGGCGTTGACAGTTTTGACACAACATTGTATTTCCACCAACAGCTCAAGAACTGCTGAAATTTTGAGTTCTGCCCTTACTACTTTGTCCATTGAACGAAGGGTGGACTTCCGACAAATTATGCTACATGTCCAAGCAGACAACTGCAGCAAAGAGTGCAAAAACAATTGCCTCCTAAGGCATTTTGCCTTTCAGATTGCTTTGAAAAAACTCAGAGGATGCCAATTATCCTTTTTATCTTCGGGGCACAGCCACGAGGACATCGATGGTATGTTCTCAAATTTGCGGGCTTGGTTGGCAAGGCATGATGAGCTGTGGGATCCCGAAAGTTTTCAGTCTTGCTTGCAACACTATTTCGATGACCCGTCCCACCGCCCGCATGAGAAAATACGGAAAGTCATCCGGATGGATAGGTTCCGTGACTGGAGTCCCAGCTGTATTGGAAAAGGGTTTAGTTTTGGGTTTGTATGTTCGTCCCATCCCCCTAATACTGTAATATTTTCGGTCTGTCCCTTTTGGTCCTAAGGCACATATTTAGCATTGGGGATTGGATTGCTTTGTTGGGATTTGATGGACATCTTTGGGATACTGTTTGGAACTGCTTGGTAAGACAACATCGGATTACACATTCCGGCTTTTAGAATGTGAGTCTCAGAGTGTGATTTATGTCTGCGTCTTTAAGCCCCAAAAAACACCCCCGAAGCCCCGGGTGGTTTAGACGGAAAATCCCCCAATTGAAAGTGGGTTATGTTGGCGCCAGGGGTCCCCCCAAAAATGCATTTGGGTGATGTTTGCAGGTCTCTTTCCATGGCAAATGCAAATGACATTCCCTCAAAGGTAGTGGGATGATCTGATCCCAATCCAATGTCTTTGAACACTTCAGCCCTGTAAGGAAAAATTTTTGGGGGCGCTACATGCAGCACGGCCATGTGAAAGGAATAGGCGGGCCCGGTGCCCCCCATGCCTTTCGACTGGAAAGGTTGGAGGATTCAGGACTCCAAAGTGATAGCCATAGATTGAAAACAATGTTGAATAGTTGTAATGTTGGGGCAACATGGTTTTTACTATGAATATGGCTTACTTTGCAGTAGCTAACCCTGTGAGGAGTTGATCCCCGAACCGTGGATGTGAGATTCTGGTCATCCCGTCGCTTTGATCTCAAAGGTGGAGATGTAGTCATGAGGACATGTGGGAAACACGCTGTTTCAAAATTGGGTGAACCCACTGCGAATAGGAATTTCATTTAATTGGTGGGATCCAATTTGAGCTGACCCTTATAGGACAAAACGGTGGCTGTCCGACGACCAATGGGATCCCACGCCCATTCTCTTCCTCCCAGCCTCCGTTGCTGAAGCTGCAGCAGGGGATGCTCCACCAGGCTGGTCCTGGTTGGTGCCGTGAAATCGTGTGGTGACCGTGGCCCACTGACAACCTCTAAGCTGTTAATGTTTTTTCTGGGCTAGGATGGTCATTAGAATTAGAACATAAAAAGGAAAACCCATACTTTAGTTCATTGCTTGTGCCCTGGCAGTCTTTTTGGAAAAGCCATTCAACGACAAAGAGAACCAAGCGATCCTGAAGTATGCTACCCTGATGCGCCTATGCCTCAATGCCTTCCCGTGTGTTATCCCATTAATTTTCAACTCTTACATCCTTAGGCCAAGAACCGTTCGAGATGCACTCAGCTGCCAATGCTTTGGAGAAGGTGGCCAACGGGATCTTCGATGACCCATTCGTTGATGTGAGCTGGTCCATGTCTCAGTTTGACTTTCAACCCATTTAATACCACCAGCATTCTTGTCCAAACCCTCTGAGGGCACTCCCGGCCGTTGGGCCAGCCGTTGGACAAGGGGCTATCGGTCGTGAGCCAGTTCGTGGAAGAAACTTGGAAGCTGTGCGGGGCTAAGAGTTGGAAGGGTTCATGCCAACCAAAGTCTTGGACAACATCATCACACAATTTATCACAGCCTACATTGCTATCAAGAGAGCCCAACATCGGACTTACTCTCTTTCCATCAAGGCTCCAAACCAATTGCGATTGGTTGTTGATCGCCCACCGCGAGAAGAGGTTGCCCGCTTCCAGCGGGCTAGGAACGCTCAAGTGCTTCACCGCTCTGCCGCAAAACTGTGGAGTCACGGTGTTGAGATGAACACTGCTTTGAAAATTCTTAGAGAAGCTGTTGCCGAATCAGGGGGGTAGTCTGGCCCACTGGGGGGAGTGCAGCGTCAGGAGTCACAAGGTGAGAAAATGTGGAATTTGTGAAAGGCATTTTGACTTCGACACCTATTTGTGATACAAGCTGAAAATAAACCTTCGATTTGTGAAGCGTGCTTTTGCTTTGACACCATTTTGTGACTGACCTTGCATTGCTACAAAATGCAAAGGCAACCAGGCCTATAGCTTTTGTGCAGGGCTGGAGATTTGGCCGATTCCGTTTGTGATGGCAATATTCGTCACAAAAGGGTCAGCTTTCGCAGTGGTGCTGTTTGTGCTTAGCAAGGGTCTGGGACGGCACAAAACCCATCCTGTTTAGCTACTTCGGAGCTATCCCCAAAATTTTTGGGATAGAATATTTGGGTGCTAGTTCAGCTTATGTGGTTTTGTGCTTAGCGAGAGCCTAAGTCGGCACAAACATAGCTTTTCCGGTGAGGGGTTTGCTTGTGAATAATTCCTGCCTCACGAACGGTTCTTGGCCAAATGATTTGTAGTCACAAACCCTCAATGGCACCAAGGGGGTTTGTGAAGAATCCCATCCAAACTCGGCACAAACTAGGGTTTCAAAAACTGGATTCGTCACAAAACCCTGTTTGAGAAATGGGATTCGTCACAAAAGCTATTTTGGGAAATGGGATTCGTCACAAAATCTATTTTGGGGAATGGGATTCGTCACAAAACCCTGTTTGAGAAACGGGATTCGTCACAATAGCTATTTTGGGAAATGGGATTCGTCACAAAATCTATTTTGGGGGATTCGTCACAAAACCCTGTTTCAGAAACGGGATTCGTCACAAAAGCTATTTTGGGGAATCAGATTCGTCACAAAACATTGCTTGGGGAATGGGATTCGTCACAAAATCTATTTTGGAGAATGGGATTCGTCACAAAACCCTGTGTGGGATTTTGGGGAATGAGGATGGTCACAAGATTTCAACACCCGGGGCTGTGACATTTGGGACCCCGTGCTTTATTTGGAATGGGGGTTGTTTCATCAGTTTTGCTTCCGAGAAAGTGATTCCCTTTAAACATTGATTTCAGAATGGTGGTATTTGGGAGCCATTTTTGTCAAATGTCCAAGGTTTGAGCACTGGATTATTAAATAGGTTCTCCGCAACAAGCTTAATTTTTTTCCAGAGAAATGGATAGCAATGAATGCCTTGATCGGTTGCAAAGACTGGGCAACAGGTGAAAATTATATACTTTTTATGGCTATCAAGAAAACACTGGCAGCGACCCAGTTTCAACAGCCATTGAAAACAACAAAGATCAGGGGGGTCAAAACCCAATCCATTCAAATCCACCTCCGTGGAACCCGACAGCTCCTTCGTGCCAGGCTGGGTCCATGCCTCCGAAAGGAGCAAAGCGAACGAGCGCCGGCGGTGGGGGGAGCACCAAGAAGCCCAAGAAAGGAACATCAGATCTGCCAGCAATTTCCCCTGACAACTTGCGGTTGCCCCACATGGCCCTCTTTGACAAGTGGCTGTTCCTTTGGTGCAATTATATAATTGTGTTATCAAAGAAGTTTCAACCACCAAACATGAACTTATTTTCTTAGGAGCTCGAACATCGGAGACCACAACCTGTGCATCGATCAGTTCTTGGAAGAGAAATTTCAAGACCAGGCTGAAACTGCTCTACTTCTTGGCATGTCTTCAACACAGAACCCAAATTGCAGGTCACTGATTTTTTGATTTTGGGGAAAAGGCCCATGCGATCGAGTTCTACATGTGGATTGAACAGAACTTCCCTGCGGACCCCTCGGTGTGCAACACTCAGACAAGTATAGTGACCAGACTTCTAGAAACAACAGCCTGCTCAAAGACTGATTCATCTTGATTCTTTTGCGTTAGGACCTATGCGAAGGTAAAGGACATTGGCAGCCCTGGTCCCATCCAAGTTCGCCCATGGCACCTTCCCCATCGACAAGACTATGGCCTCCGTGGCACATCCGACCATGTGCTTTTGGCTTAGCCGAAGATTCACCCTTTGTTTTTTTTGAGATATTGATATGTGGATTCCAAAACATCCATGTCTTGATGTCTTAAGGACATGCAGAAGCAATTGATGCAATTAGTCCTTTTGAATGGATTTGCTACCTCACCTGATCTGCCTGGGTGTGAGAAACTCTGTGCTGCATACATGAAGTCTTCCTGGTCTACGGCGCCATTGAGTGACCTGAAAGCCTCAGACATTTCGGTGGACCCTTTCCTGCCACCTGAACGGCTGTTTATGGTGAAAGGATGGAACAGGAGTCTTTCAGCGCTTGGGGTGCTGTACGCTGCTTGGAGAGACCCGGCCCTGTACGAGGCAGGGGTGGCTTCTACCAAGTAATCATTGAACATGTTGATTGACACTTGTACAGTATGTTCATATTCGACTGAACAGATTTGAACAGGCTATGCCAAAGGCGACCAAGGAGTTTCTAGACTCAGTTCAGCCTAAGTTCAGAGACATTATATGCTCTTTTTTGGGGTGCCCTTTTTTCTACAAGCTTGGGCCCCGAAATTAAAAAGAAAGGGCGCCCCCGAAAAAGCACATAATGCAATCAATTGGAATGAGTATTCGTCCTACTGTGGAAACATTGGCAGATTAAGTTTGCAAATTCCACCGAACACAGCCCCAGGTCGTTTTCCACGGTGTTTGTGACCATTGTGGAGGGAGATTCGGCCCAAGTTGTCAGCACCAACTTAGGCAGTTCTGTCGCAAAACTGGTGTTTGAAAATTATTGCAAAAGAGATCCATGAGTTCTACCGTGGATATTAATATGTGTTTCTCGTGGTCAAAGTTCAAGGGTAAAGAGATGTGTTTCTCTTTGCAGGTGTGACTTTGGGTGCCAGCGTGCGCCGGCGCCCAAATTGCTTCAACCTAGTGTTTCAACTGGAATTTCTCTGTCGAACTGGGATGAGCAAAGAGCATTCCATTGCTTCTCTCCAGGCTTGTTTGCTGTGAATGCTGTCGATTGCTTTCGTGTGTAGGTGTATATTCTGTCCCTCATATTCTTTTGTGTTTGTTTCTCAGCCTTGCTTTGGACATCCACCCGTTTTGGTCATGCAAGGCCTATGAATCTGTTTCTCAGTTTGCAGCTGCCTATCACTTGGGAGCTACGGAGAGTGCTGCTGCAGTTAATCTGCTTCGCCATGTCCCACCTTCAGTGAAAACACGGTTGACAAAGCTGGTGAGGCTCTGTGATGTGTGTGTGGTGAGTGTTGCCACATTTTCGGTTCAACTTGGCACTAGAAACAACTTTTTGAAGGGTTTTGACTTAATCAAATTGAATTTACACACCTTGCGCGCAGTCAACACACGATGCCGAAGTTCATCACCCATGAACCGTTGGCGAACAACTGGTTCAACATGAATCACACGACGGGATCTGGACATTTGCAACCTTGGGCCACACCTTTGACTAATCGGGAGGATGTGCTTTTGTTGCTAGTCGACAGAATGGAGAAGGATTACCTTGCCCTGAGCCCCAAGATGCGAAAAGCCTATGGAAAAGATGTCGAACCTAGAAACAGAGTTGGTCCCAATGTTGTGCCACCTCTCTTTTCATACCTCTTTTGGGGGACAACCTGCAGCCACAGTGATTGACCCAGTTGCCTCTGAGGAAGCTCTCCAGCGAGTGTGCGCAGCATTCCTGGCAGCCAAAGAACGCTACCAGGAGCTTGTCCCTGCAGCTTTCTTTGAGAGAACCATGCAGGACATTAAGAATGCGACACTAGTCTGCTGTTGTTTCTGCGGGGCCCAACGCAGGGAATGAATGATTGGTTTAGATTCAATGCTTCCCAACTATTTTAGCCAGTTTTCTTGGTATGAGACAAGTTGAATTGACACCAAAACAAAGGATAGAACAGGTTCCAACTGCTTTCCAGGGTTCCATTTTTGGGGACTTGAACTTGATGCAACATCCTCTTCGGCCATGCTGTCCCAACTTGAGAACCGTGAATTCCAACATAGAATTCTTACATGCTGGAGAACATCCAAGAATGATTCCAAATTATCTCAAACGGTCTTCAGCTACCATGTTGAAAATGTCCGCAAACCAAGTAGCTTTTGATTTGGGTCGAACCTTCAATCCCCATGGAAACCGAGGTTCATGCACAGACATGGTGATGCCGATTTGACGGCCATCATCACCAACAGCGTTCCACCTCTTGATGTGAGCAGGGTGGCCATATTCCAAGTGCACCTTTCGAAGTACAATGTGGAGGCCCTGTTTGAACATACATATACGATTTGATATGACAAGATATGATACTATATTTGAAATCGGATCATACCATATCATTTCCCATGATAAATTACTGACTATATTGAATGAACTGATTTGATTTGATGAGGTATTACTTGATAATCTATCAAGTCAAAGCATATCACATTATTTCATATGATGTTAGAATATATTGAATCATATGTATATATATATAAAACATGCAGTTCTGTCTAAAAGGTGGGTTCTTTCTCCCGGATCATGTCTCACAATATATCCCATTGCAAGCCCAGCCCAAGTCAGCCGGGAGACCCCGTTGCAGTGAGCGTCCAGCAGGGGACTAAACCTGCCCACAGCTGCAAGATCATTGGTTTAAGATATATGAGGCCCCAAGTGAATCCCCAAGAGGTTGGGCAATCATAAAGCAAACTGGAGATGATCTTGAACTGATGCAGGTCAGCAAGGCGAACACAGAAAGACACGCTGAGTGACTTGTTGTGCACTGTTGGTATTGCGAAACCCTGCAAGTTCTGACCTTGCCGTCGCCCTTGCCCACCACCAATCCCAAGCGACCGGCCTCAGGCTATCAAAGCAGCTCCTCGATGCCACCTGGGGCCAGACGGAGCTCAATTTCCAGCAAGATCTTCAAAAGCTGAGCAATTGGGCTCAGACTTTTGATTTGTTCAGCCAGCAGCAGGCACTTGACTGGGGGGGGCATGAAACACAAGTTTTTGAACTTTCTGCCTTTATCGAAGGGGGGTTTGCAGGAACATGTTCATTTTTGAAAAAGAAAATTCCAAGAACGTCATGCCCCCAGTGTGGTTCCAGGCCATGATGGACTTCAAGTACTTGAATGACCGGTATGTGAAAGGGAAAGAAAGGGTGGAAACTCTTTTGCTGGAAAAGCACAAGCTGTTGGCTCATGAGAGCCTCATCATGGGGCTGTCACCCATTGTGGAGATGCAAGGGCAATTGGGGAGCGATGGGTTGCTTGGTGTTCCCAGGGTTGTGTGCACTTGTGTGCCAGGGCAAACCTCAAGCATTGTGATACTTGTTACTTGCCTGTCAGAAGCTCTATCCATTTTTGTTTGTACTAAGTCTGACCGTCTTGATATTCGATTGCACATTGTGGCCTCAGCGTGCCTTTGCTATTGGTTAGACATGCATGTCAAGTTCAGAATGTTTTGCAGCCATGATCAACCTGGTATGACAACTCTGTCAGTCAAATCTAGCTAGTCTTCTGTTAAGGTGCAATGGCAGTGGACGAAGCAGTTCAGATTTGCCAAAGTGTTTCCTCCGGCAACCCACGCACCGTGTGCTGGTTTATGCTGCCACAGTGGCATTCTTCGACTGCAAAGTGCACGGTTTTGAAAAACCGACGGTTGGTGGAAGATAAAGTTGTAGCGATACTTGGATTGACAAAAAATGATTCCTGTGACGGTGCTTTTCTTCCGAGGCATATTTTCCCATGTGCCTTTTGTATTCAAATTTGTACACCTTAGGTGCATGGATGTGTACGAGGTGGCAGTGAATTTCGCAGACAGCGCCCACGGGGGTGACCGGCGAAAGAAAAGCCAACAGTGCCCCTTGGGTTTTCATTAAGCTGGTCAAACCAGTTAAACAGTATAAACAAGTTGTGTTGCAATTTAGCTTTGGGAACGTTGCCCTACCCAACCAACATGGTATACCTGCCATGAGCACTCAATGTAGGCCTTGCTGCTATGGTGTCGCAGGGTGCTTCGAACACCAATGTCTGGGCAAAGAGCCGGGCACTTTTGGGTTCTATTTCGGGTGTTGAGCGCGCTCGCGTCAATGAGCTTGTGAACCCAGAACCGGAGAAGCCTTTGGCGCCTCACTGGCGTGTACCTTGAACCTTGAAACAATACACCTGTTCTTCTTCTAGCCATGAACAATTGACAATTGTTTTGGGTTTTAACATCTTATGCAATCCCCAAAACAGATATTGTTTTAGTTTTGGTAAAAACCCAGCAAAGGTTCAGCAAAGAGGAGTAGCGGCTACCAAATCGGTGTTGCTCCAGCTGCTTGATGGGATGACTTCGGGTCTGAACTTTCCAGTCCTGGTTGTCGACCTCTTACCATCCAGGTTGGGGCTTAACTTTCAATGTGATGTTTTGAAGAAAATGTTGAACCCCCAAAAAAAACATTGGGTCACAACATGTCAGCCCTGCTTAAAAACCCATTACCAGAAGCTATTCTACCATTGCTCCATGTCTCCAGGTTCTGTGAATGGAGTTCTGCCTGTTGGGAAGTCCAGAAAGACAACCTCTTGGGCACCAACCTTGATCTGGATTTGCGATTCCTTGCCCTGTACCACAACGATGACTCGGTTCATTTGACCTCCGCGAAGGAATGCTTGGTGGGCAGGGCAATGGGCCAATGGTGGGACCGATCCAACGAAGCGGGGCCCCGGTCTCGTGAGAACACCAGGTTCCAGGAAGACCTACCAAACCTTGAAGTTCTCTGCGTCAATCTTGAAACATCTACTCTTGGGATTCTCGGTAATGAAAAGAAAACATGGTGTTGAAATCTTGTTTCATGAGCATTGTCTTATTTACTGCCCAAAAGTGCATTTTCAATGGTAGTTCAACAGAACATCAGTTTAGGATTGCTGACATGGTCGCCGAAAAGTTCAAGGATACCCACAGCGACTCTTTGAAGAAGATGACGGATGAATTGGAAGAGCAACAGGTGATCCAAACCGCTTTGAAGGGAGTGGGCAACCCATCCGCAACACCTGGTACCAGTGAAGGGCAACAATGTCCCCGCACTTCCGCTTCCCCCGAATGGTGTGGCGATTTTCCGTGGAATTTCCGGAAGCGCATGTCACACACTGGGATTTCCATTGCTGATTTCGAGGGTGGGAACTCGTGGCTAGGTTCAATATGGTAGTTAAAAATCTATTTTCTGTTTCCTTATTGTCCCCATCCATACCATCAAGGGTATTTCCACAAGGGTTCAGTATCCACCAAAACTGTTGTTCTACCTTGTTGTGTTTCTTTTCTTTGGTGATTAAGTTTGCCACCCCAGGGTGGATGCCTGTGCAGTTCTGGCAAGAGAACCCCAACTTCGAGTGTGCTTCACTACTTTGGGAAACATGTGGATTCTGAACAAGGGGGATGCCGCCGTGACCTTGAGTGCTGGTGAGCTCTTTGGCTTCAATCTTGGCAGCTATGTTGAGATCCCCACAGGCATGGCTTCTCCAAAAAATGTCAAACTGTGTTACCTGTTTGGGGAAATGAAGTTTTGTTTCCTAGATGATTAAGTTTGTATACTGGCAAATCACTATAAGAAAATTTGCATGGGAAACTGCATTAAATAATCGTCTAATCCCATAAGAAGCCATTGCAGGATCATTTTACATCATCTTACATCAAGGGTGTACCCAACAATAGCTACAGGTGGGGATAATTCATTATTTGGGTTCATTGCCGATTCATTGAATCTTTGATGCCATGATTGTCCCACAGAATTGCAATATTTTATTGTAACACCTGAGCCCTGCAGCTACAGCCGCGGCAGCCACCGACAGCTTGCCTTGGTGCTTGGGTGATGACAAATCCTTGGTGAGCTTAGTGAAAACGGAGAACGGGCAGACCACCAAGGTCATTTCCAGCGTCGCAGAGCTGATGTGCAACATCACCAAAGAGCGTGGAATCACAGAAATGAGATTGGTTGACCATGACATGCAGCCTATGCTCAAGGCAAGGTCTCTCACTAATCGTTTCTAGTCTCCCCAACTCATGTTTCGGGTGTTCATAGAATTCAGTTCATGTTTTAATTCATAAAATGCAATCCTCCCTGATTGAAGGCGTTTCCGGATGGGCAGCAACGTGCGCTCCACTACAGGTACAAGATTTGCCCCAAAGACAAGATCAACGCATACAGGCCAAAGGAACTTGAAGGAGGGATTGATCGGGCCAACCTTCGATCAGCACAACTTGGGGCTATCTTCCACCAGAAGTATTTACAGCTCCCTCGATGTGAATGGTGCAATCTTCTTTGGGGGGTGGGGTTCCTGAAAACAGTTTTGAAAACACACCCACACTGTTCCATATACATTCTAAAAACTATACAATGTTGAATGATACCATAACCTTACACCTATATTGTTCCATATACATTCTAAAAACTATACAATGTTGAATGATACCATAACCTTACACCTATAATATTGTTCATATACATTCTAAAAACTATACAATGTTGAATGATACCATAACCGGAAAATTCACCTGAGTTAAAGTAATTGATTCCTGTTGGGGTATCCGGTTATCCACATCCAGTCATGCCATCAACTCTGCATGGGAACCGCACTGAAGGTCACCGTGGGGGAGGAGGCACCGGCCTTGGCAACGCCGGTGAAACCAAAGTTTTATCTTTTGGGCAGCCTGACCATAGAAAAGGGTCAAGCTGTGAAAATCAAGTAGTTGGCCAGGACCCTGAAATGAAGGGACCCAGTGCCGTGTCTCAGTGTGACAACAAGGCCTGGCTTAGAGGGCTTCCTTTTTTCAATCATAATCTAACATAGCCACAAATTCAGCAGTATCCATATTTAACAGAGAACCATTGGTGTCAACATTCTTGTTTACAGGGGTGTCCAATGCTGCCTTGAAGTGATCACACAAGTTTTGACTTTGAGCGATGTCCAAAAATGGGAAAACCAAATCAGCCACACAACATTTTGCAATTTGATGGGTATTCATGCCAAATATGATGGATTCACTGGGGTTGTTCTTTATTGAAGCATCGATCCAACAGAGCCCATTACAAGATCAAAGTGCAGAATGCACGGATTTCTAGGGTTTGTGGGTGCCATGGTTTTGAAAGCGGTCGACGAATTGAGTGATGATGGCGGCCATGCCCCAAATACTACGTCAAGTGTGCCTAGCCCAGTGCCAAAGAAACCTGCTGGTAAGGCCAAACCGAAAGCCAAACCAGAGACAAAAAAAAAGGGTTTGAAACGCCCAGCTAGCTCTGTTGAAGCCACCCCTGATGGAGAAGGAGAGCCCGCAGGAACTGATACCAAAGTCCCAGACCCCAAGCGCAAGCCATCACTGAGAAAACCGGCCTCAGAGGGAACGGGAACCGGGAAGGAAAAGCCCTTGACAATCCGCAAGAACTACTACAAGAAGGATGACCGCTATGGGTTTGTGGTCGGGCAGCGTGAAGTGATGTACGTTCCTAGCTCGCATCTAGTGGATAATGCATAGCAAACAATCATTCAGTTTCATGTTCAGAAATGAAAGAGAGCCAGTTGATCTGGTTGACTGCCTTTGCATTCTGGCATCTGAGTTTCGGGCTCATGAGGGCCAGGGATTGAGCCCGGAAACCCGCGAAGAGATTGCAGCCCCTTGTATCAATCTAGAACTGCACTGTGTTTTTTGTGGGCCCCATGTTCGGCCTGACAATGGTTGCTTTGAACCCTTTGCATCAAGTATCCAAATACTTACAGTGATCCATATGTTCTACATGTTCTACATAGGTCCAGATGTGTACATTATCCCCGTGTTTTTGGGATCCCCTTGTTTTTACGGCGATATGTCTGTTTTCCAAAAGAATAATATCCTGTGAGCCCCTGCCAGGTCAATGATTGTTCCCTGCCACGCTCAGGTGGCCATTCGAGATGAGCTGCGGCGATCCAAGGGCGATGTGCCTTCTGCTCAAAGTTTGAAGGCCTATGTATCGGGTGGTATACTCCCAATTCCATCAAACTTCAACCAATAGTTGGGGGTATACATGACCTTCAGACAAACCAATATGTCAAGATAGATGAAGCTACAAGTATATCTCTAGGGCAAATCTCATCAACAACACCATTTTCAATGGGGCCAGTACATATACATACATATACATATACATATACATATACATGTACGTATACGTAGACGTATACATATACATAAACACATACACATATACATATGCATATACATATACTTATACATATACTTACACATATACATACTTAAAAAATATATCTACATATACAAAACGTATCATATACACACACACACATACATATACATATGCATATACATACACATACATACATACATTCATGCATTCATTCATACATTCATTCGTACATGCATGCATGCATGCATGTTTTTATATATATATATATATATATATTTCCAGATCTCCAAAAAACGAAGACTTAATATGCAACACATACAGGATATGTTTTTTCACATATAATAGAATAAGACACAAGCGCATACATATGTATATATATATATCATCAGGGGTGCTCCATGTCCCACTTGTTTTCACATGTGGTGCACACAGCAAACCTATGATTTTCAGGTCATCTCATTTGGGTTTGCTCAATTTTTCTATTTTGGACCTCATGGATGGTTTAGTTTAGCTTTCAAAAACAAATACATCGCTCATGCCCCAAAAATGATCTATACCCATGCTCGGTGTTCCCACAATGTACACATGCTCCCTGCCCGGCAGGACAGCATGATCCAGGCGGCCATCGAGAAGCTCCCTAAGGCTTCAGGAGAAGAAGCAGGCGAAGCCGGCGAAGCCGGCGAAGATGAGGCGATGGATTTGTTAGAAGGGGAAGAAGAAGAAAATGAAGTGGATGATGTGGAGGAAGGCTGAAGGTTGAGGAAGTAAAAGTATTTTCTCACCAAATGGTTTCATGTGTTGAAACAGTTTTGGTACCAAAAACCGATAGCAACCTTCAGTTCAAATCCCTAGCTCCAGTTTTGCGTGGCACTGGCAATACTCGTTGCCTTGAAATCTTACGGCTCTTACCTAGCGGGGAGAAAAAAAGGGTCAAACCCATCAGCCAGCTTGGGGTGCAAACCCCACTTAGCAGATTGTTAGTGGACATATTCAGATCAAACTGTATTTGGGGTACTATCCATAATCCAGTGACATTCAAACGATTAACTAATTGGTATTTATTTTCAACGAAAGGAATGTGCACCCAGTCATCATGCCAACCCCCAAAAAGTTACTTCCAAAACCTATATAAGCCCCTTTTGTGCCTTATTTGGTTCTTTGGCTACGTATGTTTTCTGATTGGTTTTTTTCGATGGCCACGGCTAAGTGGATTGATGAAAACTGAATGCAAACTGCGAGATGTCTTACAAAACATTCTGGTTCATTTTCTTTTCACGCAACCCTTGGCATTCGCGAGATTTAGGGGTTCAAAAGTCCAACTTTGTTGGGCAAAAATGGAATCACGGGCGAAGCAGTTTGTTGGATTCTTGCATGCATTGTTGAAAACGTGTTTTAGAAAAATAGCACAAACACGATTTGTGCACCCCTTGCCCAAGGAATGCAATGGGCTGATGGCATTTTGCCAGAACACCTCTACATGTTTGCCTGCATTCCTGAGAGTACCGCTGTCGAAGTCAACTTGGCCGACCCTTCCATTGAATGGAACCCAGTAGAAGACGCTGATGACAGCATCAAAGCCTTGATGCGTTGGCTCTATGACTATCATGTTTTGTTTTTGGGTGACAAAACTGTTTGTTGCTACGAGCAGAATGTGTTTTTTGTTTCGAGCGCGTGTTTCGAAGCCTGCCCTGGGCACACCTGGGGTGCTCAACTTGATGTTTTTGATGTTTGGAAGCAGCAAAAGGCTGTGTTTCTTTTCTGCTTGAGCTAGCAACAGATCAAACATACACGCTGGAGGGTCGCGAAAAAATGTCAGCGGGCAATTTTGCTACACGGTCTGGTGGGGGGAAATTCCCGTGGAGATCATGGGCCACAGCTGGCGTATGGAAAAAAACTGTTGGTTAAGGACCCCCTAAACCCATTCATTTTTTGGGGGTGTAGTCTTGTGCGGCATAATCTTCGTCATTTTTTTTGGGCATGAGGGTTGATCAAGCAGAACTGCTTCATGACATTTAGAGTTCTTGGAGAATATCATGCACATGTGCATATATATTACGATATATATATATATAAAACACATTGCTATGGCCAGTAAGCACCTAGTCCCATACCCTAACTGCTCAAGCACTCAGCAAACATCAGTTGTTGCTAGTTGCATCAAGCGCAGCCTGCTCAGCAAACATAGTTGTTGTTGACTGCGTCAAGCAAAATCTGCTCAGCAAACACAGTTTGTTGTCGAGCAACACAGTTGTGTGTTCAAGGCTGTGTGGTCTTGAATAGCCCACACTCTTAATGATCATGGTTTGGCATGATTGCTGGCTGATGGTAGGAAGGCCACCTCACCAACACAATAACCAAAACCCTAGATGCAAAACAAAACCCCGAACAAGGGGAACAAAAAATACAACCAAAGCGGTGAACGATATCCATCGCCGGCATAGCCGTAGAGATATTCTCTATCTGTGGAGCACGGAAAGAAACTGCTTGCCGTGAGACGGTGCTCACGACTGTGCGAAGCTAATGCTGCAGTGACTTTCTGTGCGAGCCGAAGCTTTGATTTCTGTGCAATGACTAGTCGAAACCTTTTCAGGGATCGTACGCCATTCACGGTCACTACCATAGCAATGGCAAGAGGCGGTTTGTCTTGAGAGCTGAACGGTGTGTTTAGACCCCACTCAAGGACCGCCTCTGCATCAGATGGTACGTGCTTGGGCTCGTGGAACTGGACAGTGCGATCTTTAAGGGTATAATACCCGTAGTGGTACACTGCAAGTGTCTGCGCCATCCCGATCAGC
>Ga0126342_10006718_pt1 | contig 20456 bp, 19 predicted proteins | sample Cyp1metagenome_FD_92528 | JGI IMG/M metagenome (GOLD analysis project Ga0126342, IMG submission 92528) | Coral microbial communities from Lord Howe Island, Old Settlement Bay, Australia - Cyphastrea 1 metagenome | ecosystem: Host-associated > Invertebrates > Cnidaria > Coral ...
AAACCATTATTCAAGAACAGCTTTTCCACAATTTTCCAAGGCCCTGGACCAGAAGAGGCTCCATTTCACTTTAGTAGGTTTGTTTGCTGGGTTCACTATTGCAGCAAGCTGTGCCAGAGCAGCTCCTGGAAGCCCAGAAGAGAAGCAAGCCTTTTCCTGGAACCACTACAATTACTTTAAATACTACAACTACTAAAGGTACAACAAGTACTACAAGTACAACAAGTACTACAAGTACTACAAGTACAACAAGTACTACAAGTACTACAAGCACTACAAGTACTACAAGTACTACAAGCACTTACAAGCACTACAAGTACTACAAGTACTACAAGCACTACAAGCACTACAAGTACTACAAGCACTACAAGTACTACAAGTACTACAAGCACTACAAGTACTACAAGTACTACAAGTACTACAAGCACTACAAGTACTACAAGCACTACAAGTACTACAAGTACTACAAGTACTACAAGTACAACAAGTACTACAAGTACTACAAGCACTACAAGCACTACAAGTACTACAAGTACTACAAGTACTACAAATACTACAATTACTACAAGTACTACAAGTACTACAAGTACTACAAGTAGTACAAATACCACAACTTCATCGGCAAAATAACAGTTTTAATTAGATTTCAATTGTAGCCAATTGAAATCCTTACTTAATTGAGGATATGTGTTTCTTTTGGGAAGAAAAAAAATGACTTTCCACTTTAAAGAGAGTCCAGATATTGTTTAGATTTGTTTGGGGGGGGGAGGGGGGGGCCTCACACTAATCAGGAACCAACATTAAGAACCATCCGAGTTACGGCAACATGTCAATGGCCGACTTTCAGGACTTTCCAACTCAAGGTTTCAGCAAGTCACCTGACTCGTCCTGATGATCCAAGCACTTTTTGGAAGATGCCGTTAAGCCTTTGGGGCTTAAGTCATGATCCCCAAGTCACCATGGGGATTTAATACTAAAATGGTAATCCATGACTTGAATGATTTGTGAGGACCCCCCCATTTTAGGAGACCTCCTCGTGTTGTGGATATTAAATTAAAGGCCTTCGGATTGCGTGAACTCAGCATTGACACCCTTCTTGGTTGGTCCCAAAGTGGTCCCCAGTTTTGGCCAATTCTTCTTACATTCCCCGCATCTAATGGATACCAGAGTAAATTATGAGGGATAACACATCAGGGATCAATCATGGAGTTGTCTGAAACTGAAGGGAAACTACCAACATCCAATGGTTCATCAGTATGTTCCCACAATAGCAACTTGGTGGACGACTCTGGGCTGTCGGGCGCAAATGGTCTCCGCTGGAAGCATCTAGCCCAGGGCAGGGAACAGATGTTCAACTCTCCCTCCGATGAACTATAGCATAGATGTGGAAAACCTACCATGAAATTTATAGATCATTCCGGTGGGGAAACCATTGGGTATTGGTAAGTTTCGGTAAGGATCCGTTTTGGGCAGCAAATCAAACCCTGAGAGATGAGTTTCTTGTGTGGAAAAAGGCCCATGTTGGGGCCGGAACATTTTGGAACATGGATTTGGCAAGTTACAGTTGCATCCATTGGACACCCCAACAAGTCACCAGTTTTAAACAGAAACCCCATATTCATCCATAATCCTATAGCTAATCGGACAACCGCAAAGCTGAGCATGCAGTTGAACCACTTCCACCTACTTGGCCAAGTATCGTCCATTTTTCGGATGCTACACTCCTCACCTTAGTTCTTCGTCTATCTTCTTTGGATATCAAGGATTATCGAGGTAGAAAAGCTTAGAATTGCTAAACCATTTGCCAGTTGACACCCCATCCTTGGGGCTGCAGTTCAATTTAACTTGCATAGGTATATGTTTCTCAAGGGGTTCCATCGCCCCAACTGCATCTCTGTATCCATGAGCCATATAGGTGAAATCCCAACAATTTATTGCGGTGAAATTCATGGTTGCTGCTTGCTTCCCTTCATGGCTTAAATCCTTGTTTTCCCATCCCTTCAACACGCCTCCAAGGCGTGTCTCCTCTCTTGGCTCCAGCCCTCCGCCGCAGCCTTGGCTGAGAGGAGCCAGGCATGCGCCCGATGCACTGCCTACGCGAGGTGTTTCGGTGGCTTCGGGGAAAACTGCTGGTGCCATATCGCAGGAAGGGAACGTTGGGTTTTCAACGGGATTTAACTGATTTAACACACTGTATAATGGGTTTTAAATAGGTTTTAATTTGACACATCCAGACTCTTCATGGTTGTTTGCAAGGCATCAAACCATATCAAACATATATAACTGGGGGGCACCACCTTGTACCCTTCAGAACTACAGGGGGTTCAATAACCATGACTGATTAGTGTTTTCAACCCATCCCAAAAAGCATGCCTCATTGGGGGTCACCATCCAAACTATGGCTGAAAATAAAACATGTTTGAAACCACCAATCAAATGAAAAATACTCGTTGGACCAAGAAAGATGATGATCACCTCAAATACCCTGCACAGAGCTCACAAAAATTCTAGCTCTTCAGTAACATACGTTTACCAGCTAGTCTTCTCAATCAGTCAGTTTATCATTTATCAGTAATCTCGGAATCGAAGAGGAAGCAAAGGTTTGGGCCGGGAAAGCAATCAGCTTGGCTGGTCATAGCTGGTCGGTAGCAGTGCTTAGGGATTCACAAAAGAACCGAATTGACACCATCCCGATTTGGGTGAAATTGGGCATCTATGACTGGGATGAAAATGACCCGCCCGTGCAAGACCTTTTCTGGTGGCCCAGGTGAACTTTCACCGCCCTGGGAGGAGGGACCCGTCAGCAACAACTTTTCTCAGCAAATTCGGGACATCGAACGCGATGGGTCAGGAGCCGACTGGTTTCTCAGGGTCATCATGACTCATCCTTTGGATTGCTACCGTCAACAAAGGCACAATTTAGAGATTAGTTTGACTCCACATAAACATGGCTCATTTGGTTCGGAAAAAAGGCAACCTAAATCCATTGGTTTATCAGCATGATGTTCCCTATTGAAATGGCCGTCGGTTTCCACGATTTTCCAACACACAAAACCATCGCTTGTTAGTGAAGAAGCTGCCCAACCATGGCATGATGAATTGCAACCCATGCGGTCAAACTGTGGATCTCAAAACTGGGACCCACAAACAGACTGAGGACAAATGAACGGTGGCTAGTATTGCAGAATTAGGTGTAAATATAGAGGATATCATGGAAACAAACGCAATTACAATTGCTATAGTGCAGTTTTTATGGTGCATATAGTAGATATTTACGCTAATTAAGTCAATGGATGTTCTCCCCTTCTTGATGGACAACATATGTCAGCCTGAAACCATCGCCAAGCCGCCCATCGAATCTCCCCTGCAGTTTTGCAGTGGGTTCATTGGACCAGTAGCAGCAGTACGGCAGTACGCTGCGGATCTGTCGACTGGGCCATCTGAAATTGCGCAACAAATCTGCTAACATGATGAATCAAGGCGCAGTCTTGTCCAAGAATTCGTTCTTGTTGCTCCAAAATCGAGAAAAAAAAGCGGAAAGACATCATGATGTTCTGGAAAACTTGTCGTAAACTTGGATATATGTAACTCCACATTTCTGGATAGCATTTTCTTGGAAGGTAAAACCACAAAAGTTCCTAAAACCACCCTGGAAAATGACTGTTGCTGGGTTCCATATGTATTTCCCAAAATGCCTGATCCCCGCAACACTAAGGCCTGAATTAGGGAGATGAACCACTATGAACCCTCATTATTGGGCGCACTTAATCCATATTGTGAGTTGCAAGCCTCATTTGTTTTGTGAACTTGGTGATGCCTGACAAAAATAGACATTAACTCTGTGGAACACCTGGATTTCTTCATTTCCAATCCTTTTTTTGTCACGAAAATCATCGAGACATTCGAGACCTCCAGCACTTTGAATCATTCTCTGGCTTCACTGTTGGCATGCCTGAGACAAAGCGGGAAAATGCGGGAATTCCATGGAATTCCTCTGTTTTCATCAAACTTGGCAATGGAAAACCATGGAAAACCCTAGAAATCATTGCAACAATCATGGGGACCTGCGGCCGATTGCCCCCTTACCAGGTGAGAACTATCATCCAGTGAATTTGCATCAGAATCTGTATCCAGCATCAACGGGACAGCTGCATTATGCTGCATTTCCCTCAATTTCAGACTTCAAATCCCATGTTAGCCTAGTTCCCCCATCATATTTTATGATGTTTCTCAGGTTTTCCATTGTTTTCCTATGATTTTCCCACATTTTCCTATGGTTTTCCCCATGTTTTCCCCATGTTTCTCTCCTTTGTCTCCGGCCCTGTCGCCTCACGTGCTCCGCCACGATGCCCCAGCGCACCCGCGACGAAGTTGTGGCGCTGTCTCGCGACGGCGCCGCGCTCGGCGGCGCGGCGAGCGCGGCGGCGGCGCCTGGAGCGACAGCGATATGCCACTATTAATGGTGATTAATGGTGATTTAATGGTGGTTAATATGGGAATATCTATGGTGATTTATATGGGAATATCTATGGTTAATGGTCATTAATGGTGAATTAGTGGTGATTCTGGTTATTAATGGCTAAAAGTGACTTAATGGGAAATTTACCCTCTGGTAAACATAGCCATGGAAGCCATGACCCATTTACACAGATGATTTTCCCACTAAAGCCTCCGTTTATAATGGATTTTCCATGGCTATGTTAAATAACCAGAGGGTAGATCAATCATGAATGGCATGAATGATATATGCTGGTTGGTGGTTGAGCCCCACCCCTCTGAAAAATATGAAAGTCAGTTGGGATGATTATTCCCAAGATATGGAAAAATAAAAAGTGTTCCAAACCACCAACATATGTAATATCTATAATAATATATCAGTAAGTATATAATAGTAATGGTACTAAGTACTAACCACTATCCGCCATTTATCATCAATCATTAATAGTGGATAGTAGTGGATAAGGGTATTAATCATCCACTAATATCCACTACTGTATAATTATTAGGATAACAGTGGATTAATAGATATTAATAGTGGATAGCTAATTAATAGATGAATAATGGAATCAATGGGTCAATATAATAATAGGCAATTCGAACAAGACCTTCATCCATTGCTAAACCCATCCGCCAAGACAGAGACACAACCAATAGCTGTGGACCAAATGCATGTGTAGGAAATTGACAATATTTGACAATCTGACATGATATGTTTTTCTTTCGTGGCGACCAAACTAATCTAGTGGAAACTGGATCCCCAGAGTGACTAAGATGGAGAGTTCCCATGCCATCCATGTTGTTGAAATATTTGCCTGAATCAATCGGTGGAGCTATGCGATAATCCTTCGGCCTTTGGGTGACTTTGGGGGTGGTTTATACATTTTGATGGCCCATTTTTCTTTAGGCTGCACGCGCATGGAAAAAGTTCTCTAGTCACTAGTCACTAGTCGCTTCTACATTACCTCAGCAAAGGATTTTCTGATTTGTTTTCCATTGTTTTCCTGTCAGGCATTTAAGTGTAAATTTGCAAGCATTTCGGACTTCCTGAATCTATGCTCATACATTGCGTTCATAGAAAAGACACCAGAAATATTTTTCTCAGGACATGCGGAGGCCCGCGCAGAACAAACTGTTGGCGTCATGCAAATGAACCGCAAGGTTTTGATTGGCAACAGACACACACACACACAAACACGTTCTCATCCAGGCAGAAAGGCTCATCCAGGCTCCCACTTGTGTGACTAACAAACAAACAGACCGTAAAGACACGGAGGGCGTCTACATGCGTGCATGGTTTTAGTAGCAACATGCATATTTCATGCATTGTTCATTTTCCAGGATAATAATCATGAACAAAATGATGGAACGACTAGCACGCACACGCACACACATCATTGACCAAATATGACAAAATCATGCCGAGCCATGTCCACATATGGTCAAACGTTGGAGATCTATATAGGTGTCCTCCCTCAACCCAGCGCCCCCCCTGACCCCCCACCTTTCTTGCCGGAGAGGTGGGCTAAGAGCTCTGGGCTGCGGTAGATGCGAATCAATTCCTGGGAAACCCCACGGGCCGCCCAGCGGCCGGCGCCGGATCTCGTGCATCGGATTGAATGTACCCTCTGGTAAACTAACGTACTGTAGCTATTGAAAATGGCCATTTATAGTGGATTTACCCATTAAAAATAGTGATTTTCCATGGTTATGTTAGTTTACCGGAGGGTACATAAAAAGTGGTTGCATAGCCATAGTTATGAGGGTTGTATCTCAACTTAACTCATTGGGCTTATTACCATATGTACCCATAATGTCATCATAATGTGGTAAAAACCCTATATGAAAGCATCCCGAAATCATCACCAAAAATCCCCAAATGGTAGATTTATTATTGGTTTTGCCACATTAAGCACCTACAACAAACCAAAAATGATTGGAAACTATGATTGATGGGTTTCTGATGATGATGATGATGATGATGATGATGATGATGATGCTGATGATCACCCACTTTCTATGGGGGCTTGTTATTTGATGGTTGTACTTTACTCCATGTAGATACCCACCATGGCTTTCGGTAGAAAAGCAATATGTAAGGGCGCCATGCTTCTATGTTCGTTTGTGGGGAATTGATATGGAAAAAAAATTGCCAATCTTGTTGAATCCAGTGAAACCTCTCGAGCTATGGAAATCCATGCGCTGACCTGGAAAATGATATATCTCTCTCTCTCTCACCGAGATCTACAATTGGTTGATTTTCCATATCTATGTTAGGCTACTGGAGGGTAATCCTTTAATTGTAGGAATATCCTGGAACCATATCTATGATTCCTTTCCATATCTATGTAGCTCTACAATTACTGGAGGGTAATCCTTTAATTTGGGGTTTGTCACCATTGTCACCATGGCAGTGTTTCCAAGTTCCTGCACCGTCCCTTTCCCCCCCTCTGGCTCAACGTTTGGCATATCACTAGGTATACCTAGGTTTTGACTATTCCCTATCCCCTTCAAACTATGGTGTGAATTGGTATGACATGATGTTGTGATATGCTGCGCAATTTTCAGGTCTCTTTTTAACTCAGAAAAAACCGTGCCCTGCCCGTGCCGGCACGAAGGCATGCCCATCAGTGCCCATGAGGCATCCCATGACCAGGGCAAGCTTCGTGGTAGAGCATCCACTCCGCATGCAGGTTGCCTTGCACTCGCGCCAGGTAGATGCCATCGCACAAATCCAAGAGGAGGTCCGTGTCTGAGACTTCCTGCCGGAGAGTTTGTCATCATTAATAGTGATAAATTGGAGGAATAAACATAGTAGCTAGCAGTTATAGGGACTATAGTGATTAATGTTGATTAGTTGGGGTATGTATCCTCTGGTAAACCAACATGGTTATGGAAAATCATCATTTTAAATATAGGTAATAGTCATCTCTCTCTATATACCCTTTGTTTTTCCAGAACTATGTTAGCTTACTGGAAGGTATCCAACTGAAGCCAGTTCTATCAATTGTATCCATTTTGGGGAAAACACACGTTTGGGCTAGCAACTGGCATCGCATCTACCATCATTTAATATCATTTACAGTACGTAGAATGGTTGTGCAGCAGGGTTAGGCCCTTAACAATCAAGCAACCAATGGGAAAAGGACACCTGTGGGGTATTGTGGGATCTATCCCCAATAAACTCGAACTTTCATCATGAACCTGATCTTTGGAGTCTCAAAATGTCGCACGGCTGCCTTGGTAAGACATCCCAAAGGTCTTGCAGTAAATTTGTAGATCAATACCCTCTGGTAAACTGTCACATAACTATGGAAAATCATCATGCTGTTAATGGGAAAATCCACTATAAATGGCCATTTTCAATAGCAAACTGTTAGTTTACCGGAGGGTATCGTATGGGTCCGTCTGAAAATAGGGCACCGATCGGTCGAATGGTGCATCGATGTGAATTCATCGCCATGGTCCGGTCTCGGTGTCTCGGTTCGCTGGCTGTTTCAGGTCAGGCTTCATGATGCCAAACATCAAGGGGCATCTGAAGGGGGGGGGGGGGGCATCTTCCCAATTGCAGGGACTTCAGATTTGGGGGGGTACCCTCTGGTTATGTCAAAATAGCTATTGAAAATGGCCATTTATAGTGAGTTGTCCCATGAAAAATTGTGATTTTCCATAGTTATGTTAGTTTACCAGAGGGTAAAACAAACACTGAAACCAAGCAGTTTCATGGCATTGAAAAGTTTGCTTGTTGGCTACAATTCTGAAATATTCTTGATTTTTCTTGGTTGAGAACACCCCTGTTGATAACTATGAATATCCCGGTCACTATAAAACATATCATGCTTGACACCGCCACCTAAAAAGAGCCCATATACTTCAATTATCCTCAACTGTTTGCTCATATAACTTGTAAATGTCCAATCATCTCTTGTTAATCGATGTCATGTGCCATCGTGCCCTGGGGCCCATTTTATGGTTCCGATTAGTCTCCGCCGGCCTCATAGATCATGCGTTTGGAACTGTCCTACGAATGCCGAGCCCGGGGGCAATCGCATCGAAACGGTACCAGAATGGTGGCCCAACTGATTCATGGTTATCTATATGGCAACGAGTCAAACACCCTGGCGCCCTAGATCCTTAGGTACCCCAAAAAAGCTGGTGAATGGATGTATTATTCCTGCAAAAGAAGTGATCATAATAGGTTTTGACATGTTTTGACCCATCTCCATATCAACCTAATCATGATTCATGGATATGAATGGCCTATCTTTGGTACCCCCGGCACAGCATGGCTCAGTAGGGGCTGGAATCACAGATTTGGGACTACAGAATGGGGCTTTTAAATATCACAGGGATGGGATTGCTAATTTATAAACCCATATAATGGAGTATAACGGGGCATGTTCAATATAAATAAATGAATATAAATGGATATAAATGGCTTATGAGTACATTAACCATTTACTAAAATTGGGATGCACATCCAATCCCCCTTTGAACCCATTTGACGACTTGATCGGAGGGCCAACCATCTTTTGTTGGGACCCGACAAAGCCGACAAAGGACTCTACCAATTTTATTTGAAACCGGCAGGGCCCCAATCCAAACCAAGATGGGTTGAACCAACTGACCTTCATTTGATAGTATTATGACAGTATTTAGACGTAGCTGCTGGGCATTTTAGACTAATCCATACTAATCCACTATTTTCTCGATAAAATCATATAATTCAAAATCACCATGATATAATTAGCAATCAGTATTATCATTGGTTGACTATTTGTTCCTATTTCATATGATTTCAATGGATTTCATGGGTGACCATAGCCACTGGTCCGCCCCAACCGCCCCAACATCACAACCACGAACCTTGAAGATGCTTCGGAAGAGGTTGCCGATGGTCAGCACAACACCCAGGTACAGTCCGTTGATGGACCTTGGTCGGATAACGGGTCTCTCTCGGGATTGATCCGATGGGCAGCACATCAATGGGCAGCACGATTCACATTGACGATATAAACTTGGATAGCCCTGAAAAATGCAGTTCTGGAAGAGTCGATACAATATGGAATCAATATGGACGATCCGTGTGTGGAATCACACATCGTACACTTGACATAGCTTGACCATCAAGGACTGGAGGTTTCTCAGGAGTGGAGAAACCTATGGTGCTGGTTGGTGGTGGTTGAGCCCCAACCCCCTCTGAAAAATGATGGAGTGAAAGTCAGTTGGGATGATTATCGCATATATGAAATGGAACATAAACATGTTTGAAACCACCAACCAGGATGGATATGTCTTCTGTTGCTGGCTGAACTCCAACATGCAATCAGTGGGAAACACTCCTAGCATGGCTACTTCGACCCTGCTCTTTGAAGGCCAATTGCACCCGGTTCTTTGTTTGAATCCTCCGTTGTTATAATGTGATGTTCTGATTTGACTTGGTGACGCAAAACAAAAAAACAACGATAGCTTGAATGCTGATTTTTTTAGATGTTTCATGGGAAATTCCCAGTCAATGGGACATGATCATGCGCAAGCATACACAAAACCTCAAACGGAGGATTGTTTTCAATATGCCAATTAACAGGGCCGATCCCCAGCTCTTGAGATTGGTATGTGATGGGTTACAGGCCCAGGGTATCCCAGGGTCCTTTGAATTCTGGTTTGGTCACTTGAGATACTTGAGGTACAAGCCACCTGTTGACCATCGTTCATTGGTTTTATCTGACTTGCATCCCATTTTGATTGGGCCCTCGCAATTGTTGGCCTTCTCAACAGTATTGATCATGGTTCTTTTGGAGCCATCGAGCCATCGTTGAGCATATTGATACCCGTCGGCAGTTTCAAGTAGCTATGGCAATGGAATACTGCCCATTTATAGATGATTTACCTATTGACAAAGTGTTATCTTCACTGATTTCCTACTGCGAACTGTAAGTCATTACTAGACAGTAACTAGGCAAGTTCCTAATGGCAGCCAGGCAGCATCTGCTTCTCATTTCTGGAATCTCTGGAGGGCGCATGCGCTTGTGTGGCCGACACGTGGTTGGATGCCATGGTAAACTGAGCAGCTGGGAAATGTGCACCCTGGCACCCTGTGGTTCATATCAAACGAACATAAAATAACCCCAAGTGCAGCATCATTGGGTTTAACATGGTTTAACCAATCCCCATACTTTCAGGTAACTTCCGGTAACTTCAGGTGCCAAAACAAGTGGCTCATCAAACGGAAGCGAGGACTGGCGGATTTCAACCGCATTGCAGACGTTCACCGGACATGAGGGGAAACTCAACTCGAATACAAGACCGCACTCTGGCAAAACATGGCAAGACATGGCAAAAGGATGCAAAAAAGGCAAAACTGAGGGTTGTGCAATCTGATATATGGCATATATGGGATCCGATCCAATTCCATCATGATTGGCGGTTTCAATCGCTACGCCGCTACGGTATTGGCCGGTTATAACCATCTACACCAGGCGGAAACACTCCGCAAGCTGGCTAGAAAGCAACCGCTGCATAGCATGTTGTTTGAGGCCCAAACACGAAAAACTGAACAAGTATACATTGACCTACCAAAACCTGAAATATGTAGTTTTCTTAAACCCTTATTTTTTCAGGGTTTGGTTGCTTAAGGTATATAATGCAATTGTCTAGCGATCAACCGTGTTCACTGTTTTGTTCTAGCCATGCCCAATAAAATAAGAGCATATGGCACATGGGTTGTGTCTGAAAATGAGGTACAGTATGTACAGTATATACTGTATATACTCCCCACATGGCAATTCCTGGTGTTGGGAACATATTCTGATTAATCAATGGGTTTAAGGGTTCAGTGAAACCAATATTTTCAAACAAACCACATGATTAAAACTACTGACCAAATTCGTGTAGGTACCCTCTGGCAATCAAACATAGCAATGGAAGCATCCTCCACGTCTAATAAGAAACCAATCTATGTAATTAGATCTTTTGATAAGGGTTTTCCATTGCCATGGCTTTGTTTACTGGAGGGTGATACCGACCAAGCCAACCATTGGTCAAAAGATTGGATTATCCTCCCCATCACAATGGCCCCCAAACACCAACGGAATCATCATATTTTAGAGTTGCATCCCCATTAATCACCATTAATATCCATTATATAATATCCATTAATCCCCATTAACCTTCACTCTGACGGTGAGTGGAAACAAATGGTTGGTTTTATAGATCCGAAAATTAGTGCTGGTTAAATCACAGTTTGGTCCGGCATCCAGGCTCTTTTCATCAAATCCGATTCCGTTTAATCCACAAATCATGGATGTCTTCTTAATCATCAGTCAACGCGTCGCCGACCAGGAATATCATCAAGGCCGATCTAAAGTCGTTGTTAATCCCTTTCCCTCAATCCGCAAATGTTAATCAAATCTGATTTCATATCCCAGATGCTCCATGTATGGAATATTTACCTACATTTGGGCTATTTTTGGGGTAAATGTAGGTAAATATTCCATACATGGAGTATCTGGGTATTATTTCATCTATTTTTCTATGGCAGCAAAAAACATCTTGCCATCTTGCCAAACCGAGCGTCGGTGAGCTGGTTCCCGGAATCCTTCTCTGGGGCCCTCATCGCATCCTCGGTTTCCGGTGGTTTATGTGTGTGTGTGTGTGTGGTATGTGTATAATATACAAATATATACAAATGTGTGTGTATAGAGTGCATCTAAATATATATATATATATAATATCATATGCATGCATAATCATATTTAATATGTATATATACATGAATATATATATATATATATATCTACATATATATATATAATCGTTATATCTGTATTTAAGGAAACATGTTCAACGAATACTTTATGTGTTCGGTTTTGCCATATGTTTACGTCTTACCCCCCTTTAGGTGTGTTTGAACATGGGGTAAACCGGTATAACACCAAGTGAGGGCCAGAAATTTACCGGAAAATGATGGTCCATCTCTTCAGAGGTTGCTATTGTTGGATGGGTCTGGGCGCCGACTTGTAAAGCGGATCATGCATTTTAGACCCTCTGCTTGCCCGTATAAGAAATATTATATACGTGAAAGAATTGGCATGTTTTGCTCTCAAAATGTCACAAAAAATGCGAATAGCTATCAACGTGTTCTTTCACAGCAAAAATGGTTCAACCGGCATGGCGATTTCTACCCTAAGCCAAACTTAGACCATTCCCAAGAAGACCGCACCCGATGGTACCATCATTTTCCCAACTTGTTGGGGGTAAAGCCCATCAGGCACGCAAAAGATCGCCAAGGTTTACCAGTTTACCATGTTTACCACTTTCATCAAGATCCAGCAAACCAAGCAAGTTTATCCATGCCACAAGACTCACCAAGGCTCAGTTCTGGAGATTGGCATGCCACCCACGCCAGTGGCATTGGTCATCACACGCCTGATGGCCGAGGCGCCACCGGACGTCCAGGACGTCCTGCTCTTGCTGTTTATTATACAATTAGGGTGGTACCGCCCCTCAAACAGTATTAATGTCCTACTTACATAAATTAAACAGCCTAGGAGTCTATTCATTCGGGGTTGACATTGTATAAAATTGGTGTTCAACGCGCCCAACAAAAACATTGGAGTGGGTTGGAACAAAAAAAACACACACACCGCTGGACCCTTTTGCAGCCAGGGTCAGCAAGGCAGCAAAGCTGAACAGTCCCGCTATTTTGGGAGTTACCCCATCCTACAGGAACCATCACTTCAGTGAGGTTGCCTTGAGGTCGTTGTAATTAATACAGATTAAGAATGTTTATATTAATATGGGTATTAATACATATTTTAAGATTCAGAATTAATCTCTATATATGCTCATTGCATGCTATTTTCAAATACCCGGTATATAAAACAACGCCGAAAAATAGCTATTCCATCAAAAAGGCCCCGGGTCCCACAGGGCCACGATCACCAATGGCCAAAGCTTCGGCCAAGAATGAGATTGGGAGAAGGTCCATTGGATTAGTTGAAGGGAAAATCTCAACCGGAAACCGTTGTTCTTACATGTTTTTACCATCAAGAAAAATGGGTGTTCCTGTAAAAATGTCCCTTACCCTCTGGTAAACTAACATAACTTTGGAAAATCAGATGCTTTTAAGGTATAAATCAACTATAAATGGCAATTTTCAATAGCTATGTTAGTTTACCAGAGGGTAAACCAATCCAATGAAAGGTCCCGTTGCGAAGTCTCGAACTGCCCAGGAACCAATGCGGTAAACCTTTTCTGTCACCACGGTGGAAGGCTACTGTCACCCCATAGTTCAAGGTTTCCTGCCAGGTGACAGGGTCCAGTTTTTACTCAGAGTTTGCTATGGAAAAAGGTTATTATTAGTTGATTTACCTAAAAAAAAACATGTTACCCTCTGGTAAATTAACATAGATCCTGAAAATGACCAATTTATAGTGGAAACTAGTCTTCCAACCCCTATCTGGCAGGGTCTATGTTAATTTACTGGAGGGTAGTTTACACATGTCTACACCGGAGGCTACTTCAAGTGTAAATTGGGGCACATCACCTGCAACCAATAGATGTTCCATGCGCCCGCAATGTGGATGTGGGAAGTTGATGACGTGTGACTTTCCAGTGGCTGGCTCCGGATTGACTGCAAGACCTTCCTCGGAATAACCAATGGAAACTATGTCCATGTGTGCGTTTTGGTAGCCTCTGGTAAACGTTTACATATTAAACTATGGAAAATCAACACCATTTTCAATGGGAAAATCCACTATTTCAATGGTCAGCCCATCGAGATCCATCCAGGACCCTGGTCTCCCATGACCTGAGCACCAGGAATGGATCCCTTTTAGGTCCACCCAGAAATCTCTTAAGGAGGCTTAAGATTGGATACCCATGGATACCCAGGATTTAAAATTTAATATCTAACGCTATTTACCAATACTTAATATCAATGTAGCTATTGAACACACATCTTATCAAGTTGGCTGCTTATCTCCCATATCCAATGTACAAATGAGTTTCCTATGAAATTATAATTTTATCTCATCAAATTCTTGGTTTTGTACCTATTGCTGAGCCTGTCACAACCCCCTTTATATCACATACATATACATATACATATATATATAATATATATATATATATATATATATCAATATCCCTCTAATTAGCCCTTTAAATCCCAGTAAAGCCCATTAAACTCCCACTATTTAGTCCATGGTATCCATTGAATCCACTATGAGACTATTAGCGGGATATGTTTTCCATTAGCTATGAACATCAGCTATAAACATTCCCATAATAACGCATTAGCAGTCCATTAATTATATGTTATCATTTTTGAAGCCACACATCTGCTATACGGGTTTGTCTGAAAATAGGGTATATTCCCAATTATAGCCATTTAACAGGGATAATGATCATTAACCATTGGGTTTAGGGGTACACTATTTTCAGACACACCCATACTGCTATATGAACCGCCACCGGTCGCGAGTCGCTACGCTCTCCTCCTGATCCACGGCGAAGTCGATGGCGGCGATCTGCCCATGGCCAGTCCGAAGGTATTTCCTGAATTACCAGTCTCCCTGTTACAGGGACAAGCGGGTAGGTTATGACCATCAAGATTAAGCAACAAACATATGGTGATTTAATCTGATTTAATGACACATGGCTATTTTTTAACCAAGCATGTCACTATCATGGATTTATATACAAAAAAACACATATATTTGTTTGTGTGTTTATTTAATATGTAACATGCTATAAATATAATAATATTATATTATATATATTGTATTATATCATTGTTGGCATGTACTAGTAGTAGAAGATAATATATACTGTATACTGTAAACCATATATGACCGTGTATATATATATGTGTGTTTTTTTGGGGCGAAGAGGTATGAAACGTGCAATAATGATGGGGATATCATGCGATATGTAACCATATGACTAAATTTGATGGCCCCTGCAAAACATGTGTTGTTTTGAAGCTCTTAAATAACATTTGACATAAATCATATCAGTTTTTTGCTGTCGTCATCCGCAAGTCTGTGGGGTAGCCTCCTTTCAGGGACTGGATGATCATGCAAATTAAAAAGGCCCTAGGGTCCTAGGCCCATGTAAAAGAAACATTCGGCTCCAAGAAAATTCAATCATTCTAGCTCTACCATGCCTACTTTCGACTCGACAAGCACCCATGGCACATTTAACCTAGATTTTGCCAGTTCCAGGAACCTCATACATTCTGGATTATAGCCATTTATCCGTTAACATTCCTTCGATTTTGCCAGTGCTATGAACCTCATATTTATATATAATATCTAAATAAATAGCTATTTATAGCCCATTATATAGTCATTCTCATTATATCTAAATAGCCATGATCAAATATGGATCCATTATATCTAAATATTCAATATATATATATATATTTTTTTTGTTTTGTTTTTTGGATGATAGCCATTTATAGCCCACAGTATGTTACAGATCCGAGAGTCTCCAGTCTCCATCCCACGAGATCCAAAAAAAAATTCACCGGGCGTCGGAAAGAGATCCTTCACGGTGAAGTCAAAGTAGGGTGGACATGTGGAGACATTCACCTTGCGATCTGGTGACTTCATGTGACTTCTGGATTGGTTGTTTCATGGTTGTTGAATGCTTGTGGTTTTGGTTGTGGTGAAAAATGTGGTTTAATGGTTGTTGAAAATGGTTGTTTAATGGTAACTGTGACTGTGACCCCAAAAATAGATGAAAACCAACATGGTGGTAGAATGATACAGTACGTATAGTGGTATGTCATACCATGGTATAACTGCCAAGAAGTGGGTGGATATAACCCCACCCTGAAGGGTATGAGTATTCGAAACGTGATAATCATCTCCTGGAAAACCGTCAAATTGGGCCGGTTCCTCAAACGGAAATGAGGTGGTAGGATGAATTACCAGGTAAGCCTACTGAAGTACTTTTGCTGAGTGGGATGCCTCCCTCAGCCATGAGTGAAGTGGTTCACCATGGACCCCCCAGTCCCCATAAAGGTAGATAAGATTAGATAGGTGGTTCCCTTTTCATTCAACACATGTTTCACTTTTTTACCTGTGGGCGCCACAGAGCCCTGCTATACTCCTATCTCCGTCTCTCTCTCTCTCTCTCTCTCCCTCTCTCTCTCTCTCTCTCTCTCTCCAAAGCTATACTCCTATATTTTGCTTGGAACGAACTTGTTGATATATAGATATGTGCATATATATATATATCATACATACAATATACATATGGCAACCCCGAAATAGAGTTCAAACACTTAGAACCCTGCAAATGATGGAGCATCCCCAAATAGCTATCAAATCAAAGGGAACATGATGATAATCCAACGGATTTGTGGCTACACTATTCTCAAACAAAGCCATATCTCAGTTTCAGTAAGATATATGACTTATATACGTATATATATATATGACATATCTATAACTTGATATATGATATATAGATTATATTATATATAAATCGCACTAAGCCACAAAACATAAGCCACTTTTAGATGGAAAAACAAAACACAAGTTGATTTTTTGATCGAGGCACTGGCGCCAGGCAATTGGTCAACATACGACCCAGGTCGGCCCGTGACGAGTTGTCAACCACCACCTCCTGGTGGGGGGGGTTGATGGAGTTCAACAGAGCTAAAGGGGAAGTAATTTGGAATATGTATGTATATATATATATACACAGATACATATACAGCATATATACGTGTATTTGTTTATGTGTTGATGGAATTACCTGATTTATTGTATAATTATATATGCTTGCTCTCTGCGGTTGACAGACAATGCTTGTTTAATCTCATAGTAACGCACCCCAGGAATCTCTACCAACGGACCGAGTGACAAATAAACAGGCCGCTCAGAAACCTTGCTTTTGTAGAAGTCTCCTCATTTTGGAACCTTGTCTGCTTGGGGTCTTGGGGTTCCACTTTTTATTTGCGTATGTAGATGGCCATACATGGCCATAGAGTTAGAGGAGGTTATGATCTCCCAGTTTGCCCATGGGTACCTTGAAGCCATCCACTGGCAACGAGGAGTTGCGATGAAATTGATAGCTCAAGCGCAGTTTCACCGTCCTCAAAAAATGGAGCTTTGACCCCAAATGTTCAGGGAAATGTGTGGGAAATAGAGCTTTAGCGCGACATTCATGATGATGTAATGGGTTTCATGAGGATATGTTTATATAAAGGAATATATGTATATATAATATTTAATTTATATATATATCTATTTATTTATTTTTGTTTTATATGTATATATATATACACACAAAAACACCAACATCTCCCTACGGCACGCCCGAGCCGCGCAACATTCCGGGCGGCCCACGTTTTCTTTACGTCCGAGGCACACGTCGGGGTGCAGAAAGGGATTGATGAGCTCTGCGATCATCTGCTGTCGCGAGGCACTCATCTCCCACAGCTCGTCCGAGGCAAAGGGGAACCTGGACCACTGGAGATTGCTGCATTGCGGCCACCAAATCGATGGGGAAAAATATGGGAAATATATGGAAATACATGGGAAACATATGGAAATATATGGGATATATTAGGAAATAGATGGGAAATATATGGGGGATAGTGGTTTATAGTGGTTAATAGTCGTTCATACTGGTTAATAGTTGTGAATAAGTGCATGCGGAATGCGCAAGTCACCATGGGTTTCAATACTACAACTACAACGGTCTAATAGCTTGGATGATTTGGGGTACCCCCATTTTAGGAAACTTAGGAGACATCCATACAATTATGTCGGAAAATATGGCAGGGATATAACCAACACTTGCTGGGAATAGAATGGGAAATAAATATAAATTATGATGGTGTTAATTGACATAGCTATGGAAAGTTGAAATTGTTTATTTAGTTCGATGTTTTATGATGGTTTACCGTTTTTGAAAAAATGTGACTTTCCATAGCTACGTTGCATTATGAGAGGGTACCCACCATTAATGGGGGACATAACATGGGGAAGATATGGGATATCGGATATATAATAGGACCAAGAATACTGGATATGATTCAAATATGCTGGGTATATACTCGGATAGTTTTAATCCCAACAACTTAGATTAGCTTTGAGGATTGGTTGATCAATGATTACTTCGGGGGTAGTGGTTGATGTCGTTACGGTTAACCGTTAAGGTCCGTTAAGCATCTTTTTTAAAACGGGGTTCAGTTCCCAAACATTTAAGGAAATAAAACCGATACGCCTGTCGCTTGATGGTTGCTGGCTGGTGGATTAACAATATTTTGCAAGTGTTCAACATGGTTCAATAAACGCATGTGGGATTAGAATAGGACAGAATCGACAAATAAATGTATATGCATACAATGTATATGCATACACACATATATACACATATGTATATATATATATACTTAGGTATGTACATATATACACATATGATGATTGCCTGGTTGATGATTACAGTAGCATTTGATGGGGACATTTGGTGGGATAGATAGCATATTTGGGGGATATTTCAGGATCTAATCACCGGATGTGCTTTCTGATGGCCAAACGAGATGGTGAAGTAAAAACACAGTCCAAATCCCATCATCTCATGGTCTTTTGCGGCGCATGATCTTCGGGAACCCCGAAACACTATGAAACAGTGGCATGTTTTTTTTTTGGATGCCAGCTGCGGTTAGAAAGAACGAAACGAATCTACAAATTAATGGGATCTAATGAAAAATGGGCTGGGATTCACCTGCCCATGCAGGGGCTCCTGGTTAAGCCGGTCGAAGCCACATGAACCATGGTCTCCGCTTGACGTGATAGCTGTGGCGAAGTCATGTGAGTCGCCGTCGCTGTAGACTTTGAGTCACAGCAGCAACTGAGGCTCCTGGATTTGTATGGCAGACTTTGGCCAACAACTGCCCATCTGGCAGAATGAGCTGGAGATTTGGGAGGTTCACACCCATTTCACGGGCAATCCTTTTGTGTGTCTCCCAGGCCGAATCAACGCCCTCTACACTCAAACAAAAACGTTCTTCGCCAGACAAAGTCGAGCATATCAGCATGACAGCATCATCCTCACCCACAAGCTCTAGTTGTAAGACTAAGTCTCTGCCACAGGTCAAATCGCCCACGTAGCAAATTCCTGGCGCTGGCAACGGAATGTAACATTGCCCAAAGCCTATAGCAGAGTCCCCGATGGCAACAGCACTGCCATCACTGTGGACAAGCACTGTATGTTCATTGCCTGCAGAAACATGCACGTACGTCATTCCCTCATCCAAAGGTGGGATGTCGCATTCTCGATTTCGATTATTTCCGAAGGCAACAGCACTGCCATCACTGCGGACAAGCACTGTATGCACAAAGCCTGCAGAAACCTCGACGTACGTCATTCCCTCATCCAAAGGTGGGATGTTGCATTGTCCATTTCGATTATTTCCGAAGGCAACAGCACTGCCATCACTGCGGACAAGCACTGTATGTTCATTGCCTGCAGAAACCTGGACGTATGTCAATCCCTCATCCAAAGGTGGGATGTCGCATTGTCCCTCTTTATTCTGTCCGATGGCCACAGCACTGCCATCACTGCGGACAAGCACTGTATGCGCAAGGCCTGCAGAAACCTGGACGTACGTCATTCCCTCATCCAAAGGTGGGATGTTGCATTGTCCATGTCGATTTTTTCCGAAGGCAACAACACAGCCATCACTCCGGAGAAGCACTGCGTGACCCCCGCTTGCAGATATCTGGGTGTATGTCAATCCCTCACCCAAAGGTGGGATGTTGCATTGTCCATCTATATTTAGTCCGATGGCAACAGCACTGCCATCACTCCGCAGAAGCACGGAATGTTCCAAGCCTGCAGAAACCTGGATGTATGCCATTCCTTCATCCAAAGGTGGGATGTCACATTTTCCAAATGAGTTGTTTCCGATGGCAACAGCACTGCCATCACTCCGC
>Ga0126342_10006719_pt1 | contig 20454 bp, 17 predicted proteins | sample Cyp1metagenome_FD_92528 | JGI IMG/M metagenome (GOLD analysis project Ga0126342, IMG submission 92528) | Coral microbial communities from Lord Howe Island, Old Settlement Bay, Australia - Cyphastrea 1 metagenome | ecosystem: Host-associated > Invertebrates > Cnidaria > Coral ...
ATATATATATATGTATATAGATGGATGGATGGATGGATGGATGGATGGATGGATGGATGGATGGATAGATAGATAGATAGATAGATAGATATTCCCCAAGTGGACATGGATGTCCCATTTTTAGGGAAAATGGCACAAAAAAACATCGGCCCCATCGACTTCAGCAACTCCAAGTATTTCATGGATATCATGGGAATTACCAATTGGGAATAATTAAGATGATATTCCCATGATTATTCCCATGATATCCATGAAATACTTGGTAATTATCCCACCAATAACCAATAATCATGGGAGTACTTGGATAATTGCTGGGATAATTACCAGCTTCACTTTTTGCCATTGATGCTAGGATTTACCTTGAAGGTGATTCTGGGAATATTTTTTGGAGTTGCAAGTATTTCTGGAGTGCTAGCATGTTAGTACTAACGACTACAACTGATACCAGGATCATCCCAATTGTTCATCTCAGTACCCCAAAATGAAATGCACCCTTTTTGCCCCACCCATTTCATGAACAGATCCTATAGAGTTTACCAGTTTTTTTTGGTGGTATTTAATATTAGCTGGTTTGTAAACTCCATTATATAACTATATATATAGATATATATATATATATGATATGACATGTATGTAATTATATGGTATCATATCATATTTATATACATATGTCCACCATTTACTTCAAAAAGCTCGGAGAAGAATCCCACTCAGCAACTGGTTTGTTCTGGTTTGGCTTGAATCGCCCAGCCTTCCCATGGCCCAGGCCCTGATGGATCAGGATGATCCTATTGGGAAAGCGTAGCGCCGCCAGCTGCAGGTCTGCTCTCAGGTTTTGCACCAATGTTTGGCGAGTTTCACCATGAAAGCAATATATTTGGTGGGTACAGTCTGGCCCTATGAAAAAGTCCCCTTCATCCAAGCGCTTTTGTGAAGGTCTACCCGAAGTAAAAGTTCTGTATCTGTGGGCAAAAAATACTGCTTGAAATTCCAAAAAACCTCACTGAAAATTCAGCACGGTTTGAACAAAGATCCCCTCCGTTGGGAAACCCCCAAGGGATCCCGGCGCGGAAGTGTTCGAGGCCTTGCAAGGGAAGTGTTTGATTCAGGCCATCTTTGATGGCTTAGTTTTCAAGTTTTTTTCAGGTTTAACCACGGAAAATGGTGGTTTAACCATACAAAATGGTGTGGTTTGACCGTTCAAAAACGGTGGTTTAACATAGTTTAACATGGTTTAACATAACTGATTACCCTCCAATAAATTTTCACAAAGCTATGGAAAATCCACCATGAATGTACATAGATCATTCTCAAGGAAAACCATGGATTTCCATAGCTATCTTAGTTTACTGGAGGGTAGTTTTCATTCTAGTACTCTTACATATGTGTATGTAGTGGAGAGTTTCCTGTTTCCATGTAGTTTCCAAAAATTGGGAACCTTGACTAACTGATATGTACTTGTACATTTAGGGGTGCCATTTTCGGACAAATCCATATGGCTTCTCAGATGTGCATGTTGGTTCGTATGTGCAAAGAAGTATGAGAATCCAATTCTATGCATAGGATATACTATATATATATAATTACTCCAGTAATACATCATCTTGATTTACAGGCAATGACCCACTTCCTAACTCAGATGCACATCCAAGAAACGGGTCATTTCATGCGATCAGACCCTGGTCTTGAAGATCCCTGGTCATAGCTGGGAATTATGGCTGTTCATCCCCCTCTTCCTATAGCTATGACCCATGAAAGGTGTCATGACCCATCTCCAAATACCTGGATTCGTGTGACGGATTAATGATACCCTGAGTGAGACGTCATCAGAATGTGGCATCTCCGCTAAATAGTCCTATTAGCAACCAGTGATGACCTCCTCTACTCCAAAAAACGTGTTCAATGTACCTATATGTATATATATATGTGTATATATATACTGTATTTACAAAAGTGAAACATCTCAGTCTACAACTGATAGTATTCACGCAGTGGAAAACACTGTCACAATCTGTCACATCAATTCATTGCCTCCTGATTCTTCCTGGAGGAAAATAATGGAACATAACAATTCTGGTTTCCAACCATCGGTTCGCTTGAAATGATTTTGCCAGTCCAGTTCCTGGTAATTTCCCTGGTACAATTACTCAATGGACAACCATTCATCGTTATCATCGTTGATCCATGGGCTGATCTAGTTGCGATTCTTTTCATCAAATGATCGCCATGATTCACCTCTAATACCCATGACGGATCCATGGTGCTGGTAGAAAAATGCTAACATAAAGGGGGTATATTGATGGGATCCATGTTACCATATATAGCAGCACCATGGATCCTATGGGATATTACATATATAACTGATTATATAAGTATATAACATGTAAATATCAAATTAGCTATGATTGCAAAACAACTTTGCAGTAATCTTCTTAGATACCTCCATGCTTCTTGGTTGCGCCTGGGAACCATCATTTCCCACTCTGTGTTCCCCTACGTTCTGCCAAGGACAGTTCAGCAGGGGGCGAACCGCCGTGCATCTGCCAGGGAATCGGTGGATTACCTCCATAAGTTGGGACCCCCTATAACCATGGTATATCCAAGCGTAAAGAAATGGCATTAGATTTCAAAAACCATAAGCATTTTCAGAGATCTATCCATGGCATATCAGAATTTTATTCTTACACCTGCGTGAAAAATGCCAAGGTTTTTTCGCAAATCATCATCGATACCATCGATACCTTGGGGATTTCATAGATCAGCGGCCGCTACCTGAGGATATTTACTTCTCGGTACTCCCCAAAGATGTGCAAAGCTGTTCCCACTTCCATGGATCTTGAAAAAAAATCCCCAATTTATTAATTTTTCGTTGGTGCAATCATTGCAATCCCCATCGTTTTGTTGCTCCAATCCCTATGTTTGCTGGTAAATCCATGTACCATCTGGTTATGACTAACATAGCGAACTGGAAAATCCCCAACCATAAATGGAGGTTTCTATCTAGCTGGGAACATCATCTATTTCAATTAGGGCCATGGTGATTTTCCATGGCGAACTGTTCGTCATAACCAGGCCGGGTAAATCCCATTAGATTCCATTAAACCACCATAAATCCCATGAAAAATCACCATAAATGCCATTAAATCCCCATTAGATTCCCCAACTCCCGTGGAAAACCCTACAGATTTCCCAGATTTCACCACATCGCGGCGCCACCTGCATCCCTCCGCGCAGTACCAAGTGGTGGCCGCCTGTCACTGTCAAACATCGGTGGGCATTTCTATGGTTGATGACATTGATAACTAACACTATTCATCCAAAATATGATTGATCATATAAGACCAATCATCTGCAATCATCATCTATTCAAATCATATATAAATATGGTTGCAAAAAGAGATATTGCTTGATCATAAACACATTATATTCATCAATATTCATCAATATTCCAGACCACCAATCAGTGGAATCATCTTTGATAAAACCTCGACTCGACTCAGCGGTTCATCCCATGTCACCTCCATGTCGCTGTGGCGTGGCCTGCGGGACCTGTCTCCGTGCACCTGGTCATGGGGATCTCCCGCGCTGATGTGGGGTCGCTACGTATGGATTGATCTGGTTATGACTAACATAGCTATAACTAACATTAACTAACTATAGTAACTATATATTATAGTTTTATTAGATATATATATATATATACCCTCTGGTTATGACGAACATAACATAGCCATGGTATAGATCGATGGCCCATTTATCGAAATAGATGGTTTACCGAACTGAAAATAGCATGCTGGTGGATCTTTCCATGACGATATATGTAACAAATAACCAGAGGGAAATTTACATTTCCAAAGAAAAATCGATGGGAGATCTCCAGGATCCGATTCAATGGAGGTACGTAAACGTACCATATTAGTTTGGCCATATTTTGGGGCTATATCCCCTGAAATTTAGCCCTGAAAAATAGGCCTTAAAAAAATCCGAAGATATGGAATCGGTACCTCCAATTTGGGTTCCTGGAATGGCCATTGAAATTTGGGTAAACAGATGGTGATTTTCCATAGCAACAGATGCTGAGCTCGGCCTGAAGTCCCTGCCTCTCCTCAGTTTGTGTTGGCTAAATTGCTGTTAAATGATTAGTACCTTGGCACCCTGTGGTGGAGTCTAATGTTCAATAATTTTCACCCAACTGACCACTTAGTTCGAACTAAAGCAATACTGACTTGAAACAAGTAGTTGAACTAATACTTACTAGTAACCAGTGCCATGAAAAATCAGGATGCTGACTTTACAACATACTTCATAGAAACAACATCGCAATGTTTTGAAATCCAACCAAGCTGCTGGTTGATTTCAAGTTCACATCCACATTACAAAAAAATAACAATGACAATTACGAATTACCTATTGATTTCATATAATTACATAAAAACATATAAAAACCTCATCCTGGTTGGTGGTTTTAACCAACTTGAAAAATATGAGTTCGTCAATGGGAAGGATTATCTCATATATGACATGGAACAATAATCCAAATGTTGGAAACCAGCACCCAGAATCACCATTAATCATTATTAACCACCATTACAATCCCCATTAATCACCATTAAATCACCATTAAATCCCCATTAATCACCATTAATCACCATAAAATCACCATTAAATCACCATTAACCAGCATAAAATCGTAGATCTTCGGGATTTCACTTCATCCCACACTGTCAAAAGCACCATCCCCAAGGCCGGCCGCCAAGGCCTTGGTGGCCTTGGCCGCCGCCTGAACGAGGCCACTGGAAGCCTCCGGAGGCGCCTCCGTAACTAAGCCACGGGAAGTTTTTTCGGTTGGTCACTGGAATCCAGCTCTTCATGAAATATGTACCATCTGGTTAGTTAACATAGCCATGGAAAATCACCATGCTATTAATAGGTAAACCATCTATTTCTATGGGCCATGTTCACATATGTGGAAATTCAAACTTATGGATGTCAAGTGCATTTCAAATGTTCAAATGAAAGATCCTTTGGTTCATTCCCAACGAGAGTTCATGACAAATTAAGTACCCTCTGGTTATGACTAACATAGCCATGGAAAATGGCCCATAGAAATAGATGGTTTACCTATTAAAAATTGTGATTTTCCATGGCTATGTTAACTAACCAGATGGTAATATATAATTGTTTGGAAGTTGTGAATGATTTACCTAACTATGTTGTCTTCTGATGCGTCGTAGATGTTCCAATGATTTTTCCCAAATCAAATGTGGCACGAGACGAGCTGATGATAGCTGATGTTGGCAACCAATGAAGCTACCATGACTGGGGATGGTAAAACAAAACCATTTATGGTGATTTCGGGGATGGTTTATGACATTGGGTTTATCACTTTACCACATTATATATATATAGATATATGGTTGCACTCAGTCAACCCCAAAGCCATCGTTCATGAAATTGATTTATCGGAAATCATAGGGCATGTATCATATATCCGACACCATCTGTATAGAGCTATTGCTGCTGCATGCTGCTGACTGTTGATCGTTTCCAGATAGATTGGTGCGGTTTGATCCTTTGAGGGGACTAATGACTATTGATTATCCAAATCTATAGTGTATTTTGCACACAAAAGTACCCCACAAATCACGTATCTGTGTAAGTAGATATAGCAATAAATAACTACATAATTAAAATGCTCAAAACTGACAGGATACTACTTTTTAATATTTTTGGGGGTTGCGATCGACATAGCAGCACCACAAAGACATGGCCGATTTTGGATACCGTGCAAGACTATTTTCTGAGCTGGCTAGGTGAATCTGTACAGTATATCTACATCCATATCTATATTTCTATCTATCTATCCATTCATCCATCTATCCATACATATATATATGCATATTATATATATACATAATTATACATATATATATATATATATATATATGTGTATATATATATTATGTATGTCCACATATATATATATATATATATTATGTATGTCCACATATATATATATGTATATATATAGAGAGAGAGAGATCATATAGCAATATAGCACTAAACAGTTGATTGACCCAGGGCTCGCACCTCCATGGTGACTCGCCTTGGGTTCCTTCGGCGCTTCCTCCTGCACAACGAGGCATGTCAGGGTGATTTCATAGGAAATTCATGGGATTTAATGGGTTTTCATAGGGATTTAATGAGATTTAATAGGTATTTAAATCTTTGATTTATCTTGATTTCATGGGATTTCATAGGGACATAGAGGTTAATCATGGTGAATCAATGATCACAATGGATACTGAATGGAATATCTAATGAGATTTACTGGTCTCATGAAACGTGCCAACGTGGGAAATCCTCTATTTTTACTGAAGCCAACGTGCTGGGAAAATCCTCTGTGGCTGATTTCCATCGCCATGTGGAGTAGGGGGAGAGTGTTAGCCGTAAAGTGAAAACATGAGTTAATGACAGGCTTTCTGCATACTTTTCATGTATTGTTTCGTAGGGGAGGAGGCACCGTACGTGGTAAATTTGCTGGAACATATCTAACATATCCAAGTTCTGGTGGCGGAACCGGACCCGGATGTAGTTTCTAAACCGGGGCTGTGCTCCAAACCGTGTGTAGAGTCTGAATGGTAGCGGCTGAACTGTGGTTGCTGAACCAGGGCCCTTAGTGCTGAAACAAGGGAATCGTAGTTGCGGAACCCTAGTTGCTTTAACGGGCGTAGTTGATGAAGCGGAAATTAGTCCAAGAGAACCCGAACATTTTTGTCCCACCGCAAAGTGCAACGTAATATCAACTGCAAGTTCACCCAACCACAGGAAATGCCTCACAAGAGCGTACAGATTTGACAGACACAAGAAAAGCGCGCAAACTTAATTAATGGCACCGTTGGCCCAAAAATTGGCTTACCACTTTTGGATACTTTTGGTTCCTTGGTGAGCTTTGATATTTCAAGCTGAAGTGAAGCTTCATGGCCCTGCAAGGTTTGGGCTGAAAGGCTGAGGCTTTAGTGTCCTCTCATGCTCTTTCAAAGGTGCTAGGTGTCGATAGCTTTCAGGTTTTTGAGAGTTATAAATACCAAACGCAGTGGATGGTGCATAGTTGCTACATCTTAGGGAAGTACCCGATGCAAAAGATCATGCATCGCGTATCGCGTCAACCACGAAGCCAGGTGGCAACTTCCCTGCACTTTGGTGCCTTCGTGGATCTATCGGAGCTCACGTCATCCGATTGACACTGTCTCGACAATCTCCATATCGCAGCGTCCGAAAAAAGACGATATGATGTTGTAGCAATGTCGGATATTCCACGGCATTCAAATATGACATACCCTATTTGGATTGGAAGATTAGTTTCCTGGCAGATAGGGGTTGGAAGATTAGTTTCCATTAAAACTAGCCTATTTTCAGGGTCTATGTTAATTTACCAGAGGGTAATAAATACTATAAAATATTACAAAATTGGCTGCTAAACCTACTGCAAGCTACTGTATCAAGACCAATCTCAATTCTTCACCTGCCTATACCACTGGGAACTCCACACTTCCAATGTATTTAAAAAAACGGATTATAGATCACTGGACGATATCGCCTATCTGTCCTATGGAAATTAAAGTTTAATTGCAAAATCCTCTGTAAATGGGGAATTTGCCATTGCCATGTTTGATTAGCGGAGGGTAAATCCACGGTTTTTGGTGGATCGTCCGCAATCTTTGCTGGATAATTCCCAATTGTTGGTGGTGAAATCCCCATTTTCGTTGGTGGCTAAGCTGGAAGACGATTTGAGACATTGATGTTGGCTGATTTTTTTGGACTGGGATATGGTCTTCAAAGATGTAGCCAATTCTTGTGCCAAACAAGATCAATATGTACCCTCTGGTTATTTGTTACATAGCCATGGAAAGATCCACCATTTTTATGTTCGGTGAACCCAGGTAAACCATCGATTTCGATTAGGGCCATCGAAAAACCATGGCGAACTGTGAATGTCATAACCCGGCCGGGTAACTCAAAATGTGGAAAGTCCACCATGGGTTGTCCTTGTGCAAAATCATGGTACCACAGTGCCACATATTTAAAACCATGGCATTAAACAATCCCAAAATGACATTGTTCAAAACCAGCCTCTGGTAAATTAACAGTTCGACCCTGGCAGTCATCGGGGTTGGAAGAAAAATGTTTCCATTCATCATTGGCTATTTTCAGGGTCGAACTGTTGATTTACCAGAGGGTAAATTAAACAATCCCAAAAAATCCCAAAAATGACATTGTTCAAAACCATTAAATTAAACAATCCTTGGTTTTCTCTGCGATTTGCTGCCCCGGTTTTTCAAAACCAAAAGGCGAACGAACCGTCGCGTTTTGCACCAACGCCATTCGGTCCTCCTCACCTCGAAGCAGCGTTCCGCAACCATTGGACCATTGGACCATTGGGAACGTGGTGTCCATTCAATGGCGGGAAAAAAAAGGCCACAAAAGCGAAAAAAGAGCATATTGAGATGTATTAATGATATAATGATATATAATGGTATATCAGAAAAACTATGAACTATCGTTATATGAGCTGAAAAAGTTGATATATATATATATATATCAACTATACAGCTAATATTGATAGTTGATAGTTGATGATATACCAATGATGTATCAATTCTATGACATTGCATGAATATCATTTTTGTCCGTGTTGGATTTTACTGCTCTACCTACATTTTGGATCATTTTGGTGTTTCTATATCGATGTTCCAAATAGCCACAGCTTTTTGCTCACAGCCATCCCCACGGACAACGACAGATGCTGCGAGCGGCCGTCGAAGGTCAGTTCCTCTGAGGCCTGGGTGTGAAAAAAAGCCGGAAACCAGGGGAGTTTCCTGCCTGTTTTTTTCCCATCAATTCGCAGAATATCTGTGTTAATTTTGAACATGATCAGCTTATAAGTTTATACTCTGGCCATATCAACATGACTCTGATTTGATTTATCATAATTTTATCTAGATATTTCTCAAGTGTATTCATGAAATATGATTGAGACATATTGAGACTATAGATATACTATAGATATACTATAGATTGTTGGATGTCATTTAAGACAACTCATTTTTCGTTAGTTAAAAACGCTCAGAGCATCAGAAAACGCTTTTTCGAAACGCTGGATGAATTCTCCATTGCTTCATGAAGTACATGTTGTGAATCAATGACCAATGAATATTTTTCAAAATTAAGTACATGTACTTGGATTATCATCATTGAATCAATGACTTGGATAATTTTCCATTGAATCTGGATAGGAATTACCAGAGGATTGGTGAAAACTTATTTCGTTTTTATCAATCCCGAGTCATGGTAAATGTGAAAATCCACATTGAAATCTCACATGGAAAAACTCACATTTTTCCAAAATCCATATGGCTTTCTAACTTTCCATCTCGAAATTTACACACACCACCCCTGAGATCGCAGCACTGTCCTCTCGGGCGGCTAAGGGATAGCTGCCTGAAAACCCCCCGTTGGGGAGTTGGTATCCACAATTTTTGTGGTGGCTTTTGAAGGGAAAATCATGGAAAATCCCACTAGAAATGGGTGATTTTGGCAAATCGTTGCCACAATTTTCCGGTGAAACGTAGTTGGTGTGGCTAGATGTGTTTAGCAGCTTTGGAGTTGCATTTGTTTAAGTTTGTCCTAGCTACCATTCACATCATTCTTGGTGGCGTTTAGTTTTGAGTCACACGTGTATACAAAAGTTATTATAATGAGTGCAAGTTTCATGCCAAAACTTACTGATTCACTTGATTACTGGAAGTGGCCCATAGGAACACCCACTTTTGGTGGTAAACCACTTGTTGATGGTTGCTGGTAAAACGTCCAAGTGGGAATATAAACCAACAAACCTGCAGATCTCGCGCAGAAGCAAAGCAAACTCTCCGAGATGGTTGGGATGTGCAGATTGACTGAACATGGCTGTCACTCTTGACCCTAGTGCCCATGAAAATGGCTTGATGTAGAGGCTCAACTACACAGTAGTAACATAAACCGGGGTGGGCAAACGCCCAGAAAAAGATCCATTAAGGCATCCATCATCCTGGCGTCCGAAAGTCCTGATGCATTCCTGATGAGCCTCTTCAACACCTTGATAACGCGTCCCAAAACTAGTCATTGACCCCTAGCCATGGTCAGTGGTTTCAATTGTGAGATGATTGAAACGTATTGAAAGCACTGAAGCCCGTTTCAATCTGTTGCTTGCGGATCATTAAGTTTGCTCAAACTATACCTTTCTAAGAAATTTGAGAGGCCCCGTCATGCTCAAAAAGACCAATGTAAGATCTTGAGGGGAAAGTCCCAACCACTCTGGCGATATGAATAAACACATACAAACCCAAAGAAACCCTGGTTTGGTGTTGAATCTGTTCTTTCTGGGTTCACATTTGGAGAGAGGTCCATTAAAAAACGTAGATGGGCCATGGTCAATACTACTCTCCATTAACCTAGATTTTGGCTGTAGCTCAGATATCTTTCCTTAGATATCTTTAATCATAATCCACCAGCTTTTTCCCTTTGCCGCCTCGTTCCTGTCGGCGGCCTGGAGCCCAGAGTCGGTGAGGTGCGAAGGAAAAACGACGGAAATTTGTCATTCACTCGGCTCTAACTTGACATTGCCAATCTTAGATACCCAACATGTGCTTGTAGGTGGCTGGTAAATTTTAGATGATAAGAATTGTCGTACATATATATATAATTATATTAGTATATACGTATATACATATATATATATATATCCCCATGTTTTACAAAATATGTAAAGTAGTGTACACTATCGAATCTCTGATTATAGAACTCTCCCTATCGGATATTATCTTTTAGTATTGGATAGTATTGGCATTTCACTACTGGATATTGAATATCTGAAGTTTAGGGGGTTGTTGGAACCGCAAATGACCATATCCAAGAGTGGAAAAAAAAACATGGACAAAAACACATTCTGAGAGTCAATGATCTTCAATTATCTTCAGCCAGGCTACACTCTCGGGATACCATCATTTTTTGTAATTGTCGCGCCTCACACTTCTCTCAAAATGGATCCAATGGAGGTTTCCTAAAATAGGGCTACCCCCAGTTCCCATCCATTTATAGATGGGGTTTCCCTGAATATAAAAATCCAGCGATCAAGGGGATTTCCCCATGACTAGTCGGAAAGCCGTGGCCAATCTTGGAGAAGCCAAAAAATTGACGAGATATGAAACTGGTCATTATATATATAATTACTGTATATATATATATATATGTATACATATATACTGTATATATTTATACATATATATTGTATATATTTATACATATATACCGTATATATTTATACATATATATACTGTATATATTTATACATATATAATGTATATATTTATACATATATAATATATAATGTATATATTTATACATATATAATTTATATAATGTATATATATATCTATTTAAAAAAAAGAATGTATATAATATATGCATCTAATCATCCGGGATATACATGATCATCAATGTATGTACCGAAAACGATTAGACAAACATGATCTATTCGTTTCATCCAGATCCCCCGCCCTGACAACGCGGGGCCTGCGGTGCCTTCAGTCTTGCTATGCGAGCCTGGCGTTTTCCCTGGACTGGAATCTATTCATTCATTCCATGATTAAATTAGATGGTTATACCCTCTGGGAAACGTTTACATAACTATGGAAAATCACCATGTTTAAGTTCGGTAAATCGACTATTTCTATTAGCGCCTTTTGTTACCATGTCGCAAACTGTGAATGTCATTACATGTCGAGGGTCTGAATTTTCCACCCTGCCAGTCATCGGGGTTGGAAGAAAATTATGTGTCCACTAAGAATTGGTGATAAAATCAGGGTCTATGTTCATTTACCAAATGGGTAAGAAAAACCTAGAACTGAAGAGATCCTGTTTGTTTGTTTTCCTGTGCAAACTTGGATTAAAAATATCGTACTTGATACTAAAACTGCCACGGCTGGCTCCCCTCTGAATGTGGTCAGTGCCAAGGGACAGAAATGGTCAGTGTATCCATTTGGAATCCTCCATGTTGAGACGAAAAGAAAGAAAGAAGTCACCGCCACAGATGCCAAAATATGCCAAAACTATATATATATGTATTATTGTATATTATTGTATATATTATTATTATTATAAATTCAAACACCATCTATGTGGGATTTATACCCTCTGGCTATGGTTGCATAACCATGGAAAATCACCATGCTATTAATAGGTAAACCATCTATTTCTATGGCCATCTATACCATGGCTATGTAACAAATAACCAGAGGGTATGTATACTATTGTATAATATAAGATCCCCACAACAAACATATAGCCTACCACATCCAGGGTTGGAAACTAGCCTTTCCTCTTTGTCAATGTCGAGATGTTAGAGGGGGGGAGTGTGGGGGAATTGTATATCAAATTATAATTGCACAATATCCGCCTGTTCTTCTTGTAAATAAAAGTAGTAATAACCCTTGGTTATCAACCACACACAACCTGAAGCTTATATTGTGCTAAAAGTATCTAAAAGTGGCTCATATCACACACGTAAACGGTCAATTTGGACCACAGAGAATCCGGTCTCTGTAGTCGGTAACCGCATCCGTTACACTCCACATCAATGCCTCAGGCAATAACATGACTGATACCTTACCCTCTGGTAAAATAACATAACTATGGAAAATCACCATTTTCAATGGGAAAATCCACTATAAATTGCCATTTTCAATAGCTACGTTAAATTACCAGAGGGTACTACATATGCATACCACCAGTTTATAGCTGCTGGGAGAATACCCCCGTCTACATTGAATGAAGTCCAGCTGCTTGACCCAGTCAATATTATACATAGTATCATAAAATCGATTAAAAAAGCTATACCCTCTGGTAATTTAACATAGCTATTGAAAATGGCCATTGAAATAGTGGATTTTCCCATTGAAAATGGTGATTTTCCATAGCTATGTTAAATTACCAGAGGGTAACTATATTGAACAATTCTATTGGATTCTATCGGTTTATCCGAATACATAATGACCCGCAAAATCCAATACATAGTGTTGGTTCATCAACTATCTTCTTGTATTTTTTCAAGTTGCTATGGAAGATTCCCATTGTTGATAAATCATCGAACTACGTGGATAATTTGAATCACCGCCATTGTGTATCTAGAATCTAGAGAAATCACATCATTAACATTCATTAATCATTGTTCATAGATACTCATCTTATGCTTAGTATGGTGAACATTGTTTATACTGGTTAGTTCACAGATACTCATTGTTCATAAATCAGATCTTAACCATTTCTTCACCAATGTTCATAGAAAACAATCATCTTTTGACCATTGTTTATCCATTGTTTATTCATTAACCATTGCTATTGCTATCACATCTGCTACTGTTCATCCATTTTACTGTAACCATAGCTATGGCTACAAACTCCCAGCGGGATCATCCTGGCTCCCCATCTCCCCATCTCGCCTCTCGCTGTCCTGTCGTCAGAACCAGAGGTGGCTAAGGATTGGCCCAAGCGAAACATCGGGTAATGACATTCACAGGTTGCGACATGGAAGCCATGGGCCATAGAAATAGTTGACAACACCGAACTTAAAGTCATGGTGATTTTTCATAGCTATGTAAATTTAAGAGGGTAAATGTATATGAAGAATCGCGTGACTGGTTGGCATCAAACCTCTCCGTGGCCTGTGGTGGCTACGACTTGGCCAAGTTATGCATCACTGGTTGGTGGGGGCCAACCTAGCCCTCTGAAAAATGATGGACTTCGTCAGTTGGGATGATTATTCCCATATATTGTGGGGGAAAAAAAAGTTCCAAACCACCAACCAGTGGGGCATGTCATATATGGGATATAACAACCACAATATGGAAAAATAAAACATGTTCCAAACCACCAACCATCAAAGTCTGGTGAAAGCCATCCAAATGTGTCCCCAGTGTCCCCAGTGTCCCCAGTGAGCTCGTCATGAAGGTTGCGATAACTTGACCGTATACAAGCTGACAGTGGGATAACAATAGCACTAAGCGTCCCCAGAAATATCTGATTCATCTCCCCAATTTTCCACATCTCCAGTTGATATTCATATTATGATTATATCCTGCAAATCAAGGATATTCAGCCATCAGCCCGAAGGCTATTGTCTATGCATAGCTTTGAATAGATGATCATCCCAAAAAAAAATGATGAACATGATTCCCCAGATATCTGGATAAATTGTAACAATTCACTGGCCTCAAAAGGTGCGGCGATTTTGGGTTTCGAATCCCCTACCAATTCGCCGCAGACGTTGCATGCCTGGATGCTGCTTCCCGTGGCTCCCGAGGCTGGGGTGCCACCTTGGACTGGTAATGACTAACAGTTTGCGACATGGAAAATAGTTGATTTACCGAACTTAAGGATGGTGATTTTTAAACGTTTACCAGAGGGTAATATAGTTGCAATGCAACTTTAACTCAAGATGAAAATTCTTTGAACTGTTCAAACCTTCACGAGTTTAACTTGGAATTTATGTAAAAGGGATTTTCCCATTGCAACCCCGTGACCGGAGTGTTTCGGCATTGTTGATGTAACCGGCTGTAAACATCCACTGCGCCATGGATGGGCCGGATTATCTTTCCAGATCTCCCGCAGTTCGTTGATTCTTTCCCCAAGTAAGAAAGGATCTTGGGTACTCTGTACTCTGCATGATTTTTTTCTTAGCTGGTCTGTAGATAAAACATACCCAAATTGGGGCATCCCAATTAACCCCAGTTCTGACCAGAACGGTCCAGGCGTGAAAAGACTTCACACAATGCTTGGGGGATGTTGGAATGAGAAGCTACCAAATGCCAAGCTAATATCAATGCCATCCAAGACCAAAATGACGTATGCAACATATATGGACTTCTCTGAAAATGGGGTAGACATCAATTGTTGGGGTATCCCCATTTTCTCACAAACCATGCCAAATCCTAGATACCTGGCAGAAAAAAACATGTTGAGTGCTGATTGGATTAGCATCCCCACGGCAACAGAATGCAACATATGCAACTTCAATTCGTCACTTCAAAACAACCAAGGTCGCCCCAATTCGCCCCAGACATCCAAAAATTGGATGGCAGTGAAAAACAACTGCAACGTTCGATTGCTCGGACTGAGGCTCACACATTGGAGCTGATCCGAGAATTCGTAAGAGCCTGCCAAACTCGGTCAAAAAATGAGGGATACGATGGATATCCGGCCTGGTTATGTCAAAATAGCTATTGAAAATGGCCAGTGAAATGTGGATTTTCCCATTAAAAATGGTGGATCTTTCCATAGTTATGTTGGTTTACCAGAGGGTACCCCGCATAAATGGGTTGTTTTATGTCGTTTTCGTGGTTGGAACGTGATTTTCTGAACCATTGGACGTGCCAAGACTGGGAATTGACCAAAAAATAAATGGCAATGTTCAGAGGCGTGCAATTTTTATGTGTCTTGACACGTGTTGACCAGAACGACGGGATGATACCTAGAAAACATACCAACACATGCTGGATTTGGGCCATCATGGGCCATCAAGAACATATCAACATGTGGGAGCTTGACCAAACATGTTGGGAAGTTCTTCTTTTTTTCACCAACAGAATCCCAGCACAATTGGGACCCAAGAATCAGCGATTTGACCTGAGAGCCGAAGCTTTTTACGCACCCTGAAGATTACAAGATGCTGACCAATGTCCCGCAACGCAACAGATTTTGAAGACCACTTACTTGGCAAAGTCACTCCCTCCGGCAACTGGAACTGAGCGCCGATTGTCAAGCTCTGAAGACCGCTTGGCAAGCTCAGTCCTTCAAGGGTTTTCAGATTGAAGTCATACCTAAACGTCATGTCCTGCATATTGTCGAAATCATCACCGAATGTCAAACTCCGAAGACTGCTTGGCAAGTTCACTCCCTCAAAGGTCTTGTCAAAATAATGAATGGCTGAATTTCAAGATTTGAAGACCACTTGGCAAAAGAACTCCTTGCATGCTCTGGTTGAGCTTGAAGCCAAACGTCAAGCTCTGAAGACCCATTGGCCATCTCACTCCTTCCAACCTCTGAATGACATTTTCACATTCAAATGTCAAGCTCTGAAGACCCGAGGGCAAGCACACTTCGTCCAGCCTTCCAATGAAATCAGAGCAAAATGCCAATCTCTGCACCATCTGGCAAGCTCACGTGTTTAGATGTCTGAATGACATCACAGTGGAAAGTCAATTCCTGCAGATCATCTGGCAACGCTCTGAAGTCCTCTTGGCAAGTTCAGTTTTTGAAGGGCTTCGTGTGGGAAGTCACCAAGTCTGAAGCCCACTTGGCAAGCTCACTTCTTCCAGTCTCTGGTTGAAGCCAAACGTCAAGCTCTGAAGGCCACTTGGCAAGCTCACCCCATTTAGCCTCTGGTTGAACTTGGAGCCAAAAGTCAAGCTCTGAAGGCCACTTGGGAAAGTCACTCCCTCCAAGCTTTGGTTGAAATCATCGCCAAATTTCAAGCTTTGAAGACTGCTCGGCAAAAGAACGCCTTCCATGCTCTTGTTGAACTTAGAGCCCAACGACAAGATCTTGCAAGTTCACGCCTTTCAGGGTGTGGTTGAAATTGATGCCAAACGTCAAACTCTCAAGACTGCTTGGCAAGCTCACTGCGTCTAGACTCTGGTTGAATTGACGGCCGAATGCAAGGGTCTCAAGACTTCTGGGAAGATGCTGCGAATACTTGCTGGAATTGGCTCCTTCTATCCTCGTCCCTGGAGGGCACGCCCTCCCAGACGGGGAATCCTTGGATATAGCACCATGCTGCATACAAATCACTTGGAAGAAACGTGCACGAGAGTGTTGTGGATCAGCAGCGGTGCCACCGTTGTGATTTTTCAGGAAGTAGCTGCAAAACCATCTGCCGCAACGACCCAGAGAGGAGCCACTCAGAATTTCCATCCTTCACCGTTGAGGCATTGCACCAGAACCTCAATTGCTTCACAGCCATTGGCGCCAGCCGCCACTGGCTCCGCATAGCCACCCATACCACTGGACATCATCCAGTGACCCCCCGAAGCGGTGGTATTTCCACCCCTAAAATTGACCATAAGCTAGTGATGGCAGTGCACATGGACATGGCCATCAGGATTCTTGGACAATGGTCATGATAGTCTCGATCAATGAAATCGTTGTCACGTGTAAATGGAATACTGAGTACTGTCAGTTGCTCATTTAATTACATGACTGTCCTGGGAGGTTTCTGTTTCGATCACTTCGAACCATATTGTTTTGAGCTGGCTGGATCACTGTAAATGAACATGTCATACAAAATTCATTCGTCATACTGCCAGACCAATGCATCTCATGAAGCATGGCGTACAACTCAGGGGCCCCCCTGTTGTGATTTGGCGTTTTCCACCATTTGCAAACCATCCAGCTGTACAATTTTTAGTACATAGATATATTCACCATAAACATCCATAAACCCTAATTTCGGTGGAATTTCTGCTGAAGTGCAAGATTGCCAACCTTGGATACCTTGGACAAGAAATACCATCCAGTTGTTTGTTGACCCATGTATATAAATCGGTATACAATGGTGTATATATATAAATATAGCATCTAATATCCCATCATATCGCCATTAAATGATTGATTTGATATACCCCCATCCCATGATGTTCTCATTGATCCGTGGTGAATCCCCATTGCCCCCCCTTCCATCTCCATCTGCCCCACCTCGATCTGCCGACGACGATCCTGCCGCCGAAAATGTGAGCACCCACAAAAAGATGGAAAAATAACATCCTACTCAAATAGTGAAGAATTATATGTTTCTATCATTTTTGAGGGTTGCTATATATTTATAAATATACATATGATATTGTTGATATTATTGTACATTTATTTATATATATATACACGTATGTAAGTATGTATGTACGTATGTATATATATATATCGATAGCGGAGATACATATACATGTATGATGACATATCCCAGCTCATGAAATAGACCAGCAGGTGGTAACATAAGTGTTTTCCTGCTGAGATGAAACAAGATAAGATACATGTACACATTTATGTTTATGTATTGATATATATATATATATATGCATAATATGATTTATGCATCATGTTGTACCATATGTAAATGTAAGGTATGCATATATAGATATATACAGGTGCATGTGTATATATATATATAGTATATCATTATCTCGTGCATATATGAAGGTCATTCCACTAGGTGGCTGGCTGTTTCAATCCAAAGAATGGAAAGTAGTACTGTATCTGTACCCTGCAAATAAATTATCTAACAAGAATGTGCATATCTTAATCACCAGCATTGCACGTTGGACAATTTAGGCGAGTCTGGTGGACTTGTTTGGTCCAAAGAACTTACCATCTTAGCCAGAAGTTACCCTCCAGGAAACTAACAGTTTGCTATTGAAAATGGCCATTTATAGTTGGTTTACCTAATCTGGTTGGTGGTTTGACCCCTCTGAAAAATATTAGTCAGTTGGAGTTATTATTCCCAATATATGGAAAAAAATGTTCCAAACCACCAACCAACTAATTAAGAATGGTGATTTTCCAGTTCTGGGCATCACAGGAGCCAGACTTCGATGACATGGTGATGTCACGCGGTTAGGGTCGGTGGTGAACCCAGCATTGGACTGCAAATGGTTATGACACATGGATTTCTATCAGAAAAAATTAAAACATGTTGGATCAATTTAAACGAAAGGGTTGTAAAATCCAGTTCACGTATTCTCGATGCTTAGAATTTCTTCTCAAACCCATCTGTAAAAAATGAATACGACACTGCCACTGATCCAATGCATGTTTTGATGGTTTTTTCATCATGAACAAACCATTTTCATGGAAGACGTCCACCTGCATACCCTTGTAAGATGGTTGGTGCTGTACCCCAAGTGAGTTGGTGAATCTCAGCAAAATTCCCAGTTCCATCCTTAATAGTTGTATCATACCAATATATATATAAATAATGGTATATATATATAATTATATTATATATATATGTATATATACGCTCATTTCTTTAAAAGAAAAATGGAATATGGATACCAACATAGCTCCGTTCACAGTTCCGTTCACCACCTTACAGTCAGACCAAAAAAAAATACTTTGTTGGTTATATATCCCACTATCTGTCCAAAATACCCCCAATTATAGACGTATAATAGCTAAATAACCACACTATCTTTGGCGCTTGGCATTTTTTGCCCAGAGTTACACCATATTTTGTCATGAAAAATCCCATCAAATCCCAGAAAAAAAACCAGCACTTGTTCATGGTTAAACCATGAATTTTCCATGACAGTCGTGGCTCTGGTTGGTGGCTTCAGCCCCTCTGAAAAATATGAAAGTCAATTGGGATGATGACATTCCCAATATATGGAAAAATAAAAAAAGTTCCAGTCACCACCAACCAGTGGGACATGTCATATATGGGATATAACAACCACATGGCTGGTTTATGGCATTGTTTCACCCACAAAATCCCAAACTCCCAATGTGATTCCCGTTGAAATTCCCATTTTTCATGGGCGCCTCGGCCCGTCGCTCCAAGTCCGCCAGCTCGCGTTCACGCAGCCTGATGGCTTTTGATGGTGATACTGATGGCTTTGATTCATAGCTTTAACCTGGTTCAACTATGTTTAACTAATGGAAGTTTGCTGAAAAACACCATCAAATCAAGCAGTGATTCTGAAAATTCATCAAGCCATAGATCATCACTCACAAATCAATAGATCATCACTCATAGGTTTATCACTAATGGAAGTTTTTTCTCACACCATAAATCACTCATAAGTTGATGGTGATAAATCCTACCAGTGATAAAGGCAGAAATGGGGACACGACTGATGCTGATAAACATCAACCTCCTTCAGGGATCAAGAGTATAACTCGGGAGTAAAATCCCATCCCGGATATAAAGAATATGGATTACTATATGGCTATTTATATGGGATATATATAGTGTTTACTATAAATAGATATCCCATATATATGGGATTTATAATCCTAGAATCCCGGATATATAGTTTATATGGCTAGAATATCATGGGATATCATGGGAAATAGTTTTTGTATCATGAATCTAGTGGGAAAAATCATCAATGGAGGTGATCCAGTTACCCGGTATGGGGATTTCACCAAGAAAAAATGGGGATTCTCATCCAGGACTCCATTTGGATACAGACAACATGGGATTTGTAGAGAAGCGTTTGAAGATGGAGGGATACTAAAATCAATGGTCATTTCAGGAACCTAAATTGGAGGTACCTACCATATATAAGGCCTATGTAAGGCCTATGTAAGGGAATATACCCCCAAAATATGGCCTTATATGGTACAGTACCTCCATTTTAGGATCCTGGA
>Ga0126342_10006720_pt1 | contig 20454 bp, 21 predicted proteins | sample Cyp1metagenome_FD_92528 | JGI IMG/M metagenome (GOLD analysis project Ga0126342, IMG submission 92528) | Coral microbial communities from Lord Howe Island, Old Settlement Bay, Australia - Cyphastrea 1 metagenome | ecosystem: Host-associated > Invertebrates > Cnidaria > Coral ...
CCAAAGAATCATAACACTTGGTAAAATCAAGAGTACAACCATAACCATCGACACTGACTCCATGGAGGACGGAAGCAGCCGCGATTTGTGCTTCAGCCTTTGGCCCGCACCCAGAGATCACTTACCTTGGGAGCCCATCAGACGAGGGCCTTTCTGCGTTGGCAACGGGAGCAAGGACACTCTACTGCGATCCTATTTGTGGACTTACAAGAAGCATTCTATCGAGTCCTCAGACAGCTGGCTATGCCGGGGGATTTCACGGACCTTGAGTTGGCACAGCTTGCTTCGAGATTGGGTTTGGAATCTGATGTTCTACATGATTCGTGGTCGTTTTTGCAAGAACCACATGCCCTTGAGCGCGCAAGTCTTCCGGCTTCGGCTCAGCGGGCTATCCAAGCGCTCCACTCCAACACTCACTTTCAGCTGCCCAACCAGAAGGATTTTGTGTCCACATCAATGGGTACTAGGCCCGGCGATGCATATGCTGATGTGGTGTTTGGATTTCTACTCGCAAGAGTTCTCAAGGTTTTTGAGGAGGTCTTAGTAAGAGCGGATGTTCTTTCTGAAGTTCCCACTCAAGATGGGCCGGCTTTCTTCAATCTGGAGGTGTCCCAGGCAAAAACTTCTCAGCGCCTCCTTGGCCCGGTTTGGATGGATGACATGGCCCTCTGCCTTTGGGGAGCAAGCAACGAGGGGCTGCGCCGCAAGATTGGAGTGGCATCTAGTCTGCTCCTTGACCTCTTTCGAGGACATGCCATGACGCCTAACTTGCGCCCTGGGAAAACGGAGCTCATGATTAGTCCGAAAGGACATGGGACAAGGGAGTGGCGCAAAGAGATGTTTGGGCCTCTATCCAATGAGCATTTTACGGCAGTTGGCGAATATGGACCTTATCACATTCATCTCGTGACCAAGTATGTGCACTTGGGAGGCGTCTTGCACCATTCTGGAGAAGTTCGATTGGAACTGAGCAGACGGGTTGCTTTGGCGCATCAGGCTTTCAGCAAGCATCGCAAGCTGATTTACCAAAACCGTGCGCTATCTCTGGGCAAGCGCATGGAGATCTTCAGAAGCTTGATGCTGAGTCGCCTCCTTTACGGGTCTGACTCTTGGGTCTTGCACGATATCCTCACCAAGCACCGTGCACATGTCGCCATCATGAAGCTCTACAGACGGCTGCTGGGATGCGCCCATGAGGAAGCCATATCAGATGATGAGGTGCTCTTCCGTTTGGGCATGCCATCGCCCACGGTACTTCTACGTCTTGCTCGACTTCGATACATTGGATCTCTTTGCAGCATTGGCACCACTGCCTGCTGGGGCCTGCTCAACGAGGATTGCAAATGGAAACAGTTGGTGGAAGACGATTTTGCATGGCTTTGGCGCAACTTGTCCAACACCTGCAAATTGGGTGACCCGGCGCTCCACATGAGCCGTTGGTTTGAAATTTTGGTCTGGCACCGCAGTTATTGGAGAAGTTTGCTTCGACGAGCCGAAAAACATGCTATCCAACAACATGCCTTGAAGTTTCAATGCACCCAATTTCACCTGAAGATTCGTGACCTTCTTGTGGGAAATGGATTTTGGTCCTCGCCTATTGCATGTGCTCCAGAAGATGATTGCGATCGTTGTTTTGGATGCATGCATTGCCAGATTCGCCTGAAAACCAAGGGCGGAGAGGGAGCTCACATGTGTCGAGCACACAATAAAGTCAACCCGATCCGCTACTACATATCAGGGACGCAATGCATGGCGTGTCTCAGGGAGTATCACACGGTGGGTCAGATTCAGGCTCATCTTCTTCGAAGCGAAGAGTGCCGAGCCTACCTCCTACAACATCGCCTACGAGGACACGCACTTCCTGGCATCGGTTCCAAGGAAGATGTGGAGAGGCAGCAAAGCATGGACGGCAAGCTACCGCCCTTACAGGCGAGTGGCCCGCTGAAGCCTCAACGTGGTGGATTAGACCTCTCGCGGGTCGATTGGGATCTACACGATGAACTGGCGTTGGCTATCCTTGATGCCCAACAGCAGACTGAAGCGGTGAACCTGATGAGTCGCTTGAAACAGTCAATTCTTCAGCATGAGATTGCCTGGACCTATTGCAAGGTCACTCTTGGTGAACTTTTACAGACAGTCCAGGATGAACCACATGGATGGGATCTACTTCATAAAGAACATGTGATTGCGACCATTCGTGCTTTGTCTATGCAGGAGACGTGGCCTTTTTTGACAAGACCTTGCACTCCCTCCAGTTTGTCTACGCCATCTTTGGAAGACCTTGAGAAGGAGTGTGCGACTGGCTTGATCAATTGCCCTGAGGCTGAAGGTCACAGGATTCCCCGTCCATGTGGCAGACACCAGATTGTTTTACATGCCTTCAGTGGGAGGCGACGACGAGGGGACCTTCAATTTTACATGGAGGAGATCTTTGACCGATTCTCTGAGGGAGTGCACCTCACTGTCGTCTCACTCGACATCGTGGTCGACCGCATCCATGGAGACGTTACTTCGGAGCAGACACAGCAGTTTTGGTTCTCCCATGCTTCGAGTGGTGAGGTTGCAGCATTCCTTTGTGGTCCACCATGTGAGACATGGAGCAAGGCGCGTTTTGCCAACTCAGCTCACCAAGCTCATGGACCCAGACCTGTCCGATCTGCTCAGGAGTTGTGGGGCCTTTCGTCACTCAGCCTACGTGAACTTGCGCAGGTGACCGTGGGCAATCATCTTTTATGCTTTTCGCTGGAGATGTTGTTTCGTTTGGCGATTGTGGGTGCCCTGGGAGTGCTGGAACACCCGGAAATGCCGGATGATGAGCACATGCCATCCATTTGGCGCCTGGATGTGATGAATTGGCTTCACCAAATGCCGGGCGTGCAGTCCTTCAGTTTCAGTCAGGGTCTTCTAGGAGCACCTTCGCCGAAACCGACGCGTCTCCTCGTCCTCCACATGGACGGCCTTATGAGCGAGCTCCGAAGACACCATCTTTGTGCTGACCTGCCGCGCAGATCGGCCATCGGCAAAGATGCCGATGGCTTTTGGAAGACAGGAGTGCTCAAAGAGTACCCGCCGGCAATGAGTCGAGCTCTTGCCATCCAATTTTGCCGATCACTGTCAGCTTGCCCTTTCGATGCATCGGTGCAACTCAGTGAATCCTTTGTACAGCAATGCAAGGCCATGGACGTCAAAGTATATGGCCAAACCATCGGGCAGGACTTCGCACATTAGCTTCTGCCGGTGGGAATTCGTATGCGTGCCGCACCGAAAGGGATCCGTGAGCATGTGTCAAAAAAAATATATATTATAAAACCATATATATATAATATTATATAATTGGGTTTCAACATGTTGCAACTCAGCTACTTGATGTGGGAGAACCCTAACGGCACATAATTACAAACCATTACAAACCCAACAATTTACGCAAATATAATTTAATCGACAAGCATGGGAATACGACCTAGAATGAACTATTGAAAACGGATGAAAAGGCAATGTTAATGTTACTGGGAGTGTTCATGTAGCCCTAGCCATTGCCTAGCCCCTGGGAAGAAAGAACCTGGCTGCGGTATGATCTCCCCAGCTTTTCTGTTTGTGGTTGAGCCGCCCTGGAAAATCAGATCGCCACTTGTGATCATTATCATTTTTCAGATTGAAACCACCACGCAAACAATCATGGGCTCTATATATATATATACACGTATATATATAATTACATATAAATATCAGGCTATATCATGTTATATCCCTAGTGTATCCCCATTATGTCCCCATTATTTCCCATTTATATCACCATCTCTCCTACAATCCACCCATAAATCATTGGTAAATCGTACCCAAGCTCAGCTCCCAACAAGCCTAGTCCCCAACGGGGCCTGTCTCTGAAGCCATTTTCAACACCAAACCTATAGTTTAATTCTTGACTTTCCATTCACTTTGGGTAAATTCACGCATGATTAAGGAGTTGCCAAAAGATGAACCCATTTCTTCTCGGTTTGAGAATATAATGTACGTAGGTCAAAACATGAAACCACCATGATCCAGTTCTCCCCAAAGAACTGGTCCACTCTCAGCAGACCGCTGGGTGCTCCCAGCTGGAAGCGGTCTTTCTTCTCATCTTCACCCTCGGTACAGGGGACGCTGCAGTGAATATTGCAGGTGTATCCACGATATCCCTTCCCTCTAGTATTGAGTAGCCCAAACTGGAAACTACCGTTGAGTATTGGATCATTTTGAAAAGCCATATCATATGGGCTGTTACTGTACCATTTTCTGTACCTAATATTGGGGGAAAGATGGGGGAAGTGATTCTTCTCGTTCGTACTTTGGTTCAGAAACACCCCTTTTCCTTGACGGGTGTGGGGTGGCTGGGGTTAAGGGTTTGCTTCAAGTTTGAGAATCAAACCCGCATTGCCATTGACAACAGTATCAATGCAGTCAGTTGGCTGTGGTTCAAAACTCTGCTAACCTGATCACTATTCAAATAGCTGGTGAATGGATGTTCACTGTATCAACATGTATTTGTCTTCGTCTTGAGCTCTCCAAGTTTCCCAGGTTCCTAATCGCCACCATAGTTTCGGAAACCGGCGCAACAGAGTTGTAAAGTGAAAGATATGACGGTTTGCCAAAATGTCTTTTCCTGGTTTTGTTGATAAATCGTAATTCCTTGCGTGCCGCTTCTTATTGTGCCTTTAAAACCATGACTGATCTAAATAGTCTGAAACCCTGCATTTTATCTTTCATGTTTGAAGCCGTAGCTAAAACCTGCAGTAAGTGCTAACGCGCGTGTATATGAAGTGGGTGCCGCTGCTAGTTGTTGGTGGTGGAACTGCAATATCTGCAGAGCTGGTCGTCGCCTTTGCTGTCACTGTTGCTTCGTCAAACAGACAGGATAAACTACAAGTTCTCTGGTGGCGACTGGGTCACGGGTCAACCAAAGCCGCTTTTTGAAACTTTTGCCAGCGCATTGCTAGCGGGGATCTAGCAGGTAAAATTACGTACAAATTCGCAAAGTTGAGCCGCAACCTCAAAAATATAGGAAAATTGGTGGGTAGCACAGAAATTCACTAAGACATCCTTAGGTTTAAGGAGCTAAGTGTTACATCTTGACTTTTCTTCATGGTGAAATAACAAGCAAACAGTAACACACAAAAATATCCTTGAACATGGGTGTGAAAAACAAACTAGCGCAAACCTAGCGGGTTTGCTAGCGCTGCCTTGCAGAATTGGTGAATTTAGTTGCGTGCCGCCTCATAACGAAGAGGAAAAACAACTAGGTCCACACTAATTATCAACAACTAATAGTACAAAACTTCTGTCAACTATTTTTGGCAAATCGTCATATGCCAACATCTATTGACCCAAGAATACTCAACTTCAAGTCATGGTCCACCCCAGTTTTGCAAGGTCTCCCACCGTCCTCCCACTGTCCTCCCGCTTTCTGGATCTCCCGGCCATCCGCAAGGCACGTTCAAAGGTCGTGCAAAGGGCGGAATTGTTCCATGGGTTGATGCGCAAAGAGCCCAAGAGCCTCAAGCGTTCTCGGCCCAGGTCAACCCGGGGGCCCGGTCTTTTCCCACCATGGCTCAGTGCCCAACAAAAACTGCTTGGTGGTTGACCTACCCCTCTGAAAAATATGAGTTCGTCAGTTGGGATGATATTCCCAATATATGGAAAGTCATATAGCAGCCATGTTCCAGTCACCACCAACCAGAAAACATCTATTGCTACTGTACCGCACACGAAAAACCTAGCGCCTGATAGCGACTCCGGGCTACCCCAGCTAAAATATGGGGATAAGTCTAGTTCCAAAAAACAACCGTTGGGTTTGTATGAAATTAGGGGCCCCCCAAATCCCTCCAAATCCATGGGTTTGAAGAAGCCTAGTTTTTCCTATGAAAAAAATACGAAATGGATCGAAATGGCCAGGACTGGGGATTTCATCGCCCATGTTCTGATAGAACCATTTACCCTCTGGTAATTTAACATAGCTATTGAAAATCACCATGCTATTAATGGGTAAATCCACTATAAATGGTCATTTTCAATAGCTATGTTAGTTTACCAGAGGGTACTAATCTGATGGACTATCTGATGGACTATCTGATGGATCATCCGATGAGCATCCCTCATCACTGGCACTGATGCAACATGGTGCAACCATGTGACACGCGGCTGCAGCCAGAAAATTCACTCACGATGCACACCTCGTGGGGCACAGCAGTGGCCAACCGTTAACACCGAGAAAAGCTATAGGATGATGCCATAGCAGTCATGGGGCAGCACAAAAATGACAACAACTTCGAGTCAACTCGGATAGAGATGGACAGTTGCCTTGAATCTTCCAGGTGGTTGTGGCCGGATATTTCTCATTTTAATAAATTTTAATGGCACATTTGCCCAGCTTTGCAACCCAACAGCGAAAGGTTCCAGAAAGGTTCCAGGACTGTTCCGGTTTTTCGGGGCGTGCATGTTCGTGTCACCAGTCCCCGGCCCCAGAGATTGAAACCCAACAGATTCACTGTTGGGAAAATAATACTGACCCAAGAGATTTTGAGATACCGTTTTTCAGATAGTACAAATCCACGGCATTTTCATGACATTTACGCACTAATTAACAAAAAAACACTCATTGGCTCATTGGCACAAACCCTGCCTTGGATGTAGATGTACCATGCTGCGCTGTCACAAACTCGAAGGGCATGAGGTTCAGGCCGTTCTGAGCAGGGACCCATCCCTGCCATACCCCGGAAAGGATCTTCAAGGTTTTTTAAGTTTTCAGTATGTCTGAGACGAGTTTAAGCCGAGTTGAAGGGGCTAGAAATGGGGGGAATGCCATTGCATCTCGTAATGTGGTAAACCCATTAGTACAACATCCCCACATGATTTACCTGGAAATAGGTGAGAATCCCCACAAGGAACAACATATCTTCATCATGGGGGCTACCTTCTGATTGTTTAACAATGTTTAACATAGCTATGGAAAATCATTATGTTCAATTAAAGGTAACTCATCATAAATCATCGAAATCAGTGGGTTGTCTGGTCGTAGCTTAGCCGCTGCCAAAAAAATCCTATCCCTCATTTTTGGGCAGACCCATACCCTACTATTGGATATATAATAATATATAAGTTATATTTATATATATATATATATATTTGGGTAAATTATAATATTTCACTAACCTGAATTGTTCGGCCATTTGGGGATGATTTCCCTTACTAACCATTCTTCCAGGGTTCGGTCGCAGTGAGGTCAACATCCCCATGTTTGATGATGAATTATCCGCCATTAATTGGGATAGAAACACCCCCAGTTACCCAACCATCATTTCGAAACACAGACTGGGTTCATCATAATTGATCCAAACAAACACATATAATGTATAATTGTGATATTATGTTATATTATCCCGCTATTCCATTTTAGTCCAAATTGTTCCATATTCTTCCTTGATATTCCATATTATTCCGTTTAATTCTATGTTATTCCATATTATTCCATTTTATTCCATATTATTCCATATTAGTCCATTTTATTCCATGTTATTCCATAGTGTTCCATATTATTCCATATTGCTCCATATTATTCCATATTATTCCATTTTATTCCGTATTATTCCGGATTATTCCATATTGTTCCACATTATTCCATATTGTTGCAAATTATTCCATATTATTCCATTTTATTCCATATTATTTCATTTTATTCCATTTTATTTCACATTATTCCATTTCATTCCATTTTATCTCACTTTGTTCCATATTATTCCGTATTGTTCCATATTATTCCATATTATTCTTTTTTAGTCCATATATTGTTCCATATTATTCCATATTGCCCCTTATTATTCCATATTATTCCATTTTATTCCATGATATTCCAAATTGTTCCAGATTATTCCGTATGTATGATTCCATATATTAGTCTATTTTAGTCCAAGTTGTTCTATATAATTGTTTTCACATTCTTCCATTTTACTCCATTTTGTTCCATATTATTCCATATTATTCCATATTAGTCCATTTTTGTCCATATTGTTCCATATTGTTCCATATTATTCCATATTATTCCAAATTGCTCCATATTATTCCATATGATTGGAAATTATTCCATATTATTCCATTTTATTCCAAATTGTTCCAGATTATTCCAAGTTATTCCGTATTATTCCATATTGTTCCATGTTAGTCCAAATTGTTCTATATTAAATTATTCCACATTCTTCCATTTGATTCCATGTTGTTCCAAATTATTCCAGATTATTGCATTTCATTCCAGATTATTTCTGATTATTCCATATCATTCCAATTTAGTCCAAATTGTTCCATTTTATTTCATATGGTTCCAGATTATTCCTTATTATTCTATATTGATCCAAATTATTCCATATTATTCCAGACTATTCCATTTTATTCCATATTATTCAATTTTATTCCATATCATTTCGTATTATTCCATGTTTATTCCATATTGTTCCATATATTATTCCAAATTATTCTTTGTTATTCCATCTTGTTCCATATTATTCCAGACTATTCCATATTTTTCAAGTTTATTCCATATTATTCCATATTATCAAACAGTTTCCGACAAATATCACCACAGATTGATGGCACGCCCATCACATCCCCATGTTCTCCTTGGCACTGGTGTCCAGCAGGATATCCGCAGCTCGGAAGAGCCCCAAGCGTTCGTTCCGCTCCGCCTGGTCACGGCGTTCCGCCGGTCGGAGAAGCGGTCAACGTTGGTTGTTTTGGGGAGTCTATTTGAGGGGTGACGACTTGGGATGCCCCATTAAAAAACAGATGGTTGAGGATTTTTACCCTCTGGTAAACTAACATAGCGAACTGGAAAATCATCATTTTTAATGGGAAAATCCACTATTTCTATGGCCATTTTCAATAGCTATGTTAAATTACCAGAGGGTATCCATGTATCTCCTAGAGTGAGACTTGACATGTATGATTCTTCGGTAGAAACAAAGAAAGGTTGTGTTTGTTTGGGTGGAGTGTCCTGTACTATATTTTTCCATTTATAGCTGAACATGAAACTATCAATCTCCCCAACTATTGAACAATATAAAATATTTACTGGTTTGTGGATAGAGGATTCTTTCTACCTCCTTCTGAATCTTCCAAGCCCTGGTAGCCAAATAAATGGCCATCCCTCACTAAGGGTCAATGCGGAATATTGTCAGTTGCCCATACGAATAGGGTCTACAATTGTCTTCTGAATGGCCCAAACAGTTTCATCCACACCTTCTTGTCAGTTCAGCTACTTTTTTTCTTGGAGCGAGGCAGCCCTATGCTCCGAGCTGGTTCCAAAAACTGAGGTGGATAGCTCAAATCTGTCCCCAGGTACAAAATGTTCTTCCGTGTACAGAGTTGTGGCTGAAACTCTATATTTCCTTGATTGCTGAATCACCATGCTTGTCCTCTTTGTTATCCATAAATTGAGCAACCAGAAACCATGGTTTAGCATTCTTGATGCTGAATCCCAATGTATGATGATCAACCATTGTCACCATTTATGAGGGTTGGACAAGCACTTCTGAATCACAATTTTAGATGGTTAAATCCCAAGGTCTGCTGGTGAGACTGCGTGAAATCCCCATGTTTGATAGTCATATGAGTCATATTTCCCATGTTCGATGCTTAAATCCTATATGTTCTCAATATTCCAACCAACAAATGCCATCATATTCCATACAAAGTGCCCATAAAGTATATATATATATACATACATATGTACAGTAATTAAATAAATAATATAACTATAAAAACGTAAACAAATAAATAAAATTTTAAATAAATAAGTAACTATAAATAAACACATTAAAACATATATATTTACGGCAAATGCCTGGGCTTTGCCACAAACCGCAACGACGACGGGCAACGCATCAGCATCAGCATCAGCATCATCGTCATCATCATGATCATCATCACTCCATCATCAATTGAATGTAAAGTTTAACGGGGGTGGGATTGTAATATTCCCTAATACCTTTGTTGATCTTCTCAATTGAATGTAGAGTTTAACGGGGGTGGGATTTTAATATTCCCTAATGCCTTTGATTCTGATAATCTTACCAACTAAATCTTAAGTTTAGCGGGGGTGGGATTTTAATATTCCCTAATACCTTTGTTGATTTTCCCAATTGCATGTAGAGTTTAACGGGGGTGGGATTGTAATATTCCCTAATACCTTTGTTGATCTTCCCAACTGAATGTAGAGTTTAACGGTGGTGGGATTTTAATATTCCCTAATACCTGTGTTAACCTTCCCAATTGAATGTAAAGTTTAAGGGGGCGTGGGATTTTAATACCTTTGTTGATCTTCCCAATTGAATGTAAAGTTTAACCGGGGTCGGATTCTAATATTCCCCAATACCTTTGTTGATCTTCCCAGTTGAATGTAGAGTTGCAACAACATTTGATTGGGAGAGCCCTCTACGCTTTAGTGCTGGGGCAAAGCCCAGGCGTTGCGCGTATAAATGGTCCAGCGTTCCAACTCCCCTCCCTTGGTGTGGTGGGGGTGTGGTACTGTCTCCTCCCCCCTCGTGTGGTGCGGTGGGGGTGTGGTACTGTCCCGTATGGTATGTAAGTCTGTTGGGTATGGTATGTTTGATATGACAGTATGTATGGTCTGTATGGTATGTATGGTTACTATGATGGGTATGGAATGTTTGTGTTTGTTATGTAGGGTAGGTATGGTATCTATGGTATGTATGTATGGTAGGTGTGGTAGTTATCTTTCATATGTATGGCATGTGTGGTATGTATGATAGGTAACGGTATGTATGGTCAAAGTTCGTATGGTATGTATGGTATGTATGGTATCATTGGAATGTATGGTAGGTACGGTATATGTTAAACACATGTAGTGTTGTGAGAGTACACAGGTAGTAAATAGGAAGTAGATTCACAGCACATGTATATATGACTACAGGTAGCACGTAGGTGCTTTGAGGGCGTATGTGTGCTACGTAGGTCGTCTAAAAGGTAGCATGTACCTAGTAAATGCGAGGCTGGTAGTCAGAAATGCTGCAAAGACCTAGCAAATGAGAGGCTGGACCTCAGAAATGCTGCCAATAGCTTGCAAATAGAAGGGAAGGGGGTGCTGGAAAGGGGGGTGCTACCTAGGGACCCATACCATTGGGGGGGGAGTAGGAACACGGAACACGAGACCGTATACCCTCCGGTAATTTAACATAGCTATTGAAAATGGCCATTTATAGTGGATTTACCCATTGAAAATGGTGATTTTCCATAGTTATGTTAGTTTACCAGAGGGTATACCCCATAAACCCTGGTTAACTAAGTTTTAAATCAACTGAGCGATCTAGGCGGCCTCACAACATTCCCAGCTCTCGCCTTTTCAAGGCGCATAAAGATGTGGCAGGTCTCGGGCGTACCTGGCAGCGTTGCCAGCCTCGGGTTTAAGCGAGACTCTACAAGAAAACATACTGTGGTAAACCCAATAATAAACGATCCCAAATAGGGATGTACTGTACCCAATGATAAACTATAATTGGGGATGGCTTACTATTGAGTTTACTTCATTACCTAGATGGGCCATGGGATTCCTTAACTGGTTTGTAACTTGGATATACCTGCATATACAATGCGTTATAAATTTTAAAGTTATAACCCACTGACTAACCAGTGAACTAATCCTACCAACATGTATTGGATTTTCTTGCAGATGTGTTTACCTTCCGATTCTTGGATAGTAAGTCCCTGTTTCGTTGGAAATTGTAGAAATAACGTGCTCCTGCACCTCCGTTCAGCAGCTCGAATTCCAACTTGCCATTGGAGGAGCTCAACAGAGCATCGGCCTACGCTTCGAGTTCAGGGGAGCTGAATTTCAGGAGTTGTTGGCCAAGTTTTCATGTGGTTTATCATGGCCAATGATGGTTAATAGTTGTTAATCCAGTTGTTTTTTTCTTAATATATAATAATATGTATATATGTATGCGTATACACATGTATGCGTATACATACACATATATGTATGTATACGGTGATGGTTGTGTAGTGATGGTAGTACAAGAGTATCATGGGAATGTATGGGGATTAATGACGGCTAATAACATTCACCAAGTATTGGTGTATATATATATATATATATGTATGTATGTATATATATATATATACATACTTACATACTGATATACATAATATTGATATCATGGGACTATTTGGGATTTTACTCTGAACTGCTCCCATCGGCTACCCATCAGAGTCACTCGAGAGTCTTGTTCTTTTTATTTCTTTGAAATATCTCAGAGTGCACAGGGACGGTCCTTCACTTCTCAATGGGGATGAGGTCAAACGGTCCATGGCGCGAGCTACAGCCAGGGATGCTGCTAATCCCACTTGTTTTCACTGGACAGTATCAAAACAACAACTCAAAAAAGTGCTGTAGTAAAACCCATAAATGGATACAAATGCAGTGATTTGCTCAAACACCCCCTATCATCCCATTGGTGTTTATAATATTCTACGTTCTTTTATGATGCTGTATACCATTGGGATATATTGGGACCATCGACTAAAGCAACTATGTAGCTATACTACCATGATATGAAGGTTTCCTAAAATAGGGCTAGCCCTAAATCATCCATTTTGAGATAGTAGGATTTTCCATTATAAACCATCCATTTTGGGGGAACCCCACTTTCGGAAATCTCCAGATATCATCATATATCTACCCAAAAACCGTAACTACCGGTCGCCCCTTCACCCAGCTGCACCTCCTTGCGTAGGCGGGCCATCACAACTAGATCTGGCAATCGCGAAATGGTCAGCAGTTGGCATTGAGATTTTTTACTGCCTGGGTTGGCCACACAAAATCACACACATATTTTTTGTAATGCCACAAACATCCGTAGATTGTAAGTTTAGTATTGTTGAGAAGCTTTCCGTGAACAGCTTTCCAAACAATTCCAAACGTGTTGTCGATGGCTTCTGCTGGTTGGTTCATATGGAATCCAACGACTCTGTGACAATAGATCTCTTTGGTCCAAGCAGTGCAAGACACAACATCCAGCAGCGAAGTTCCCACAGTAGTGTTCGCATCTGTTCGCCATATCCACATTGGACATGTCTGATGCTTAAGTCACCACATGTTTGTTGCTGAACTACATACCAATTTTCCATTTGTTGTTGGATGCTATTTCTTTTCTTGGGTCATCACGTTAAATCATGTTAAATTATGTTAAATCATGGTTAAATCATGTTATATGAATCATGTTAAATCACGTTGAATCCCAGTTCATCTTCATTCGATACCCATCGGTGTTGCTTTGTGGATTTTTATCGGCCACAACTGGCGCCCACCTTCTTTGCCACCCACTGCCTCAAAGCAATACCTATACCAGCTGTCGAGTGGCAGCGGTGAGAGGATGGCGGAGTAGAAACCATAGGAAAAAAAGGGTTACAAAGGGGACCCTGTATGGTTTGTCTGAACAGATTGTACCCCTGAAATCATTGGTTACTTCATCACCAGTTTTCCAATCAACATTGCCATACATTGAGGCAGTATGGGGTAATTGTAGCCTATTTTATCTATAGGCTGGTCGGTAGAACATGTGGAACCGACTCTACCTCGGGGAACAGCCTTTTTGGGACATGGCACAGATTGGCACAGCTACTGCCTTTGGGATCCCCCCAAAGGGGGCACTGAACCAGCACGCACTTCCCGGTGTATTCAGGCTTCTCTTTCAAGAACCTGGCAGGTTTGATGAAAGTCTGACAGACCACAAGAAGGTGGTCACCAAATCTTGCACACTTCTCCACGCAAATTTTGTTTGACAACATAGCAATCATGACAGTCTGACAGACCGCCGCTGGCAAATGCATAATATATGTATCTAGCTTGGGAACCCAAGAAAGTTTGGTATGGAGGTTCTAGGTTCTGGTCACCCGTTTCAGTTGCAAAGACATCTCAATTCAATCAAATGCAGATCGGATCTGCACTTCGGAGAATTATGTCGATGATTAGCGACTAACGTTGCAGAATCCAAGCAAATAAGTACATCGTCACGCTCCGTATTGAGTCACATTCTCATTTTGATCATATATATATAAATCTGTATATATATATGTATATATATCTATATATATATAATAGTATCGCAATGTTTCTAGGATTGTCAACGCCAAAAGCTCATTTCCTGCTGCTTTCAGCCATTAAATTCATAGTTGCCCCTTCCTGATCATACCTTTGGGGGTCTAGGCGGTGCAGTTTCACTAAGAAGTGGCTAACAAAAAACCATAGTTTTCGGGGCCCCATATACCCTCTGGTAAACTAACATAACTATGCGAAATCACATTTTTTAATGGGGAAACTCACTATAAATGGCCATTTTCAATAGCTATGTTAAATTACCAGAGGGTATTCCATTTTATAATATATTACGATCTTATGATCATAGTTGAATACTTATTATACTTATTAATCACCCCCTAACAATTAATAATTAATAATTAATGATAATGAACATATATGAAGATAGTGATGATTCCCATAGTTATTCCCATAGTTATAGCCATGAATCCATAGCAAAATATCCCATCCGCCCCCGCCATAGCTGGGGCTCTCGGGCTGTTTGAAGGCTTGGAACTTGGGGATCATGCCCGAGAGTCCATCGGCTCGATCCATACCTGGCTCACTTTGGCTGATTTTATCATGGTTAATCTGGGGTAATCCACAAAAAACATGTACCCTCTGGTAAACTAACATAGCTATTGAAAATGACCATAGAAATAGTGGATTTTCCCATTAAAACTTGTGATTTTCCATAGTTATGTTAGTTTACCAGAGGGTAATCTTTTGCTGGTTATATATACATATATTATACATATGGTCATGGTTATTTTAACCATCGAATGAGCAACAAAAACAACATTATTTTTCTTGAACAAACCTATCAAAAAAAGTTGGGGATGTAAAATGTCGTAAACAACACTTAATTCAAGATGAAAGTAACATCCTACTAGAACTCAATGGTCAATTATATATATATATACATATAAATTAATTATCAATGTCAATGATATGTCAATTATATATTCACCTTTTCAGAGCATTTGTTCAATGATTCTTGCAGGGGAGTCACCATACCTACACTTTGGTATGCCGGAGCCAGCTCCTGGTCCCATCCCAGGATCCCCAGGATCTGCTGCAAACGAAACGAAAGGACGAAGCCGGGGAAGCCGTTTTCGTAAGCACCTCATATGAAAAAACAGCTTCAGAACTTCATGCTATAAACTATGTAAAACACTAATATAAACATTAATATACACACATTAATATAAACATTAGATACATATATAACACATTAATATAAAACATTAATATCAACAAGATCAACATTGGGCATGTTTTTCCACAGCCTAAATCAACGAAAAGCAGTCGCACCTGCGAAAATGATCTTATCGGGGAAGAGCTCCTTCACCTGGCGTCATAGTCATCCTCAAAAAGGAAGGTTGAGCAACTTAGATTTACATAACATTAAGATCCATCAAGTATATGATGATTATATATATATATATATAATATATGTATAATATATATATAAACATCATATACTTGATGGATCTTAATGTTATGTAATATACATATTATGTATATTATATCATGTTATATTATATTTTAATATGATATAATATAACATAATTTAATATACAGTAATATAATCTATAATCACATCTTGGAATAAAAATACAACAAGTAACAAAACTATATTATGTTCCCAGAGTTGACTCCGCGACAAGTACATGGTGTTTAGCTGCTACAGGTGGGGTTGGCACAATGGGTCTTTACTGATCTGACAGGGAACGGGTGAACACAATGACAGCACACATTTCATCACATGTCCACTACCCTCTGGTTATTTGTTACATAGCCATGGAAAATCACCATTTTTAATAGGTAAACCATCTATTTCTATGGGCCATCTTTTCCATGGCTATGTTAGTCATAAACAGAGGGTATTTCAAAAGGATTCGTATCCCTATGGCATCTTCTACAGGACAAGCACAAAACATATCTCAAGCCTGTGACAAATGTGACAAGGCAACTCGAACGCCAAACCGAAAGCAACAACGGAGTTGAATGAATGCAAGCCCTGATTTGGAGAGCTATTTTCCAAACGATCCCTTTCTCAAACAGTGATGAGGAACTTCATACGGTCTATCTCCAGCTGGAAATCGCCTCATTTTTTTCCAGCTAGCCTGCTTGAGTCATACAAACCCTTTGTTCCCCTCTTCATTTGATACTAGTTGGTGGTTTCAATCCCTCTGAAAATGATGGAGTTCGTCAGATTGGATCATCATCCCAGCTATTGGGGAAGTCATAATGGCGCCATGTTCCAAACCACCAACCAAATGAATAATATTGATAATTATTGATTATCATTAACCATTATTAACAGTATAGGAAACCACCATTATTAACCATGACATGGCACAATCCCAAACAGGATAGGTTCTTGGCATCCCATGACAACTCATGGCACCGCCTTCACAGCCTCTCTCTGGACCTCCTCGCTTTCCACCACTTTGATGGATGCCTCCGGTGTCGCCCGGGAAATCCCCAAGTAAAATGGAGGTTTAGAGCGAAAATCAACTGTAATTTTCGTGAATTTTCCAGCACGCCATGTTTGATTACTGGAAGGATCTGGAAGGTAACAAAGAAGTGATGATTTGTTTTGTGACTGTGGGGGGAGCTTGGATACCCAACAAGGAAACCCACCTGCGCTGGCATCTGAGATCATCTACAAGCATCTGATTGTCCAAAAAAAATGAACAAACACCAAACACGGTCTTGGTCTTGGTATCATCTGTCAAAAAACACATATTTTTGGTGGGTCTGATATACCAAGATACCCTATAAATAGATACCCCAAGGGAGAATTCAACGATTCAGATCCAGGTCACCGCTCCCCCTGCCTGATAGGGGTAGGCAAAGTGAGACACCTGGCATGGCCATTCCTTCGATTGGAAGTTCAACCTTTTACAAAAATAGATGTATTGGTACCAACGGACATCCTGTTCTCAAACTCATATATATATATATATGTATGTATGTATTTTTTCCAGGGGCACACAGCAGCATCCGCTGCGACCTGCATGTCATTCATGGTCCATTGTGGCCACATATATATATATATATATATATATATATGTTTGTGTATGTATGTATATGTATGTATATATATATATTTATATCTGTATGTATGTATATATATATAACATTGTACCACTGACCTATTGGTCACACCGTGGGTTTTAGCTCCGGAGCTGCTTTGACACATCCCCATATCATCCGGTATCAAGGGAAAATAACATGGCTTCTTACATTAAGAATGAGTAAGATACGAAATAAACCACTGGGATCAACTGGGTTATAGGTTTGTTATAGTTGGGATAAAACAAATCTAAAATTTGTTTTATCCCAACTAAGATAACTAAGATACCATAATTTCATGGCAACGAAACACGAAGACATTACTCAACCATACTAAACCACCCATGAATCAAGGTTGAAGCAGCAAACATCATCCCATCATGCTCCAGGTAAGCGCACCTTGATCATGATGTTCCGGCCGTTCCAATCAAGTCCTGAGCAGAAATGGCCTGGTAGGGGGACAAAACGCCTCCCCTCGCGTTATATATACAGACAATTCATAAGTTCAGGAGGAAATGATCTGCAAATTGGTGGAATATTGGTGGATTTCCATATCGCTGCGAGTATACTGGAGGGTACTTAGTCAGTTGGGGAGAATCATCTTAATTATGGTTGAGCAATCAAGCAATGAAACCAGAAACCAGTGGCACTAACTCAACGACCCTTCACCAAGATTTACCAGAACATAACTTGCTGTTTTCATGAACCTTTCAGAAGCACCCAACTACAAGGGCTGCTGAGACCCAACTGGACTCATCTGGACTCGAAACATGACAGGATTCCAGAATGGTAGCATTCTATTGTCACATTGTTATTACTTTTGATTTGTTTATTGCTGAAGCTGGCAATTTTGCTATGGCCTGCTATGGCCGTGTTTGTTGAGATTCGAGGGTCACTATATGTCACGATTCGACCGCCCAGAACAAACTGGACATGATGCAGCTATTACCCTCTGGTAATTTAACATAGCTATTGAAAATCACCATTATTAATGGGTAAATCCACTATAAATGGTGATTTTCCATTGCTATGTTAGTTTACCAGAGGGTAGTTGTTTTTTTTTCAATTCTTGTTCCACTGTTTGACTTCCCATTGGTCAACTCATTCAACTCCAATATGAAACACCCTCCAGAAACCATCGTTTCGATTGGGATTTACACAAAACAATGGGCATCTAAAGGGAATAGTTCATAGGGGCATGGAAGTTTTCTCGCATGGCAATGGAAAATCCATCCATTTTCTTTATTTTCCCATAGAACAACCTCCATGAATGATGGGTGATATGGTGATTGTTTCTATTTTCCCATAGAAAAACCTCCATGAATGATGGGTGATATGGTGATCGTGTCTATTTTCCCATAGAAAAACCTCCATGAATGATGGGTGATATGGTGATTGTTTCAATTTTCCCATAGAAAAACCTCCATGAATGATGGCATCCATGACATTTCACCGGTTTCTGTTGCCGGTCGGTCCACCGGCCGTTGAAGCGTCCGGTTTCTGGGCTGCCCTGACCCATGAAGCCACCCGTCCGAAACGCAGGCTCCAGACCATAGATGCGCTTGCCTGGCATGGTGAAAGCCTGGGATTGTCCGATTCTATAGGATTCTATAGGATTCTATAGGATTAGATAGGATTATGTATAGGATTATATATAGTTGTAGATGATGCTATAAGTATATCATAGTATATCATGTAGTATAGATAGGATTGTATAGGATTATATATTCTTGTAGATGATTGTATAAGTATATCCAGGTTTACATAGCTATATACTGTATATTATATATATGATTACATATATGTAGGTATATGAATCAAGGCCTATTAATTCATGGATTGATGATGATTGATGAATGTCCCTGAATCTGGGCAATCTACCCCAAATTTTCACCCTAGCACATATTTGGTGACGGGTCAAAGATCAACGTCACCCACACATCTGATATGTCTCTATGCTGGATATGATCTGAAAACTCTGATCCACGCTCTGCAGTCCATTCTCAGGATGTTCGCAATCAAGCTACCCTCTGGTAATTTAACACAAGTACGGAAAATCAGCATGTTGAAATTATAAATTATGAATTGTCCATATCTCCTCATTAACTTTGATGACTTTCCCATTACACCATTTAACCCACCATGTTTGTTCGGGATTTCCCAACGTCCGCCCTGCTAGGCAACCCCACAGCTGACGATGAAGTTGCGCGCATAGGAGAAGAACTGGAAACCCAATTGATCGGCACCTGAATGGAGTTTTGATCAAGAGGAATCCGGCAGGATTCACCCAATAAATTAAGGAGTTAACTGACAAATGTTAAATGATCAAAAAGTGGATTACCAACACATATTGGACTTTTAACTTGTTGGTTGGGTTTAACCAACAAATATTGGGATTTAAGTGACAAAAATATGGGTTTGACTCGCAAGACAGGGGACCCGGACCCAACCCAGAAACAATCCATGGGTAACCATTGCAAAATGCAAGTGTATTGTTGGGTTTATATTGGGTTGTATAATGCTACAGTATACTGACTTGCTTGGATTTGATATGATTTGATATTTCTATAGTTGTTGATGGATGACTGTGGATAGCGGATCAACATTGCCCATATTCGACCACATATCTCTGTCACATTGAAATCTGAGTAATGTGGTCAAAACACGTTAAAACAATCATAAACCATCCCCCAGTCATCACCATTTTATTATAGGTGCTATGGTTACCATTCCCATTTTATGGGTGGTAAAAATGACATTGATATTAGTGTAAAATGCACCATTTTCAAAGCCATTTGGGATCTAGTTGGTTATATATCCCAAGAAATATCCCCATCATTATCCCCGTTTGTAGACCCCCCCTATTTAACAATCACGGTTTTCATGACATTGTTTTACCCACAATTCGACCAGAGGTCATCCCCACCCATCCTGGATCATCCTGGGATGATCCCAGTCTGGGACCCCTGCTGAGCATGCCCGCAAGGATTTCCTGGCGGCCACGTAACGGTTATGGCACGACTTTTAAAAGGATCTCCCAACCAACAGATAGGGCTGAATTTGGGATAATTTTCGTGGAGTATCCTCTGCAAAAGGCATTTTATTTCTTTATAGATCTGCAATAATTGGATATGATCAAAGGAAGTTTAGGGGGAGAAACTTCCGTGTTACGGACTTTTAGAATGTCAGGGAAAGAGTTAGTCAAAGAAAGAGTTAGTGAGGGAAAGAGTTAGCAAAGAAACAGTTAGTCAAAG
>Ga0126342_10006721_pt1 | contig 20453 bp, 18 predicted proteins | sample Cyp1metagenome_FD_92528 | JGI IMG/M metagenome (GOLD analysis project Ga0126342, IMG submission 92528) | Coral microbial communities from Lord Howe Island, Old Settlement Bay, Australia - Cyphastrea 1 metagenome | ecosystem: Host-associated > Invertebrates > Cnidaria > Coral ...
GCCACAAAAAGTGTATACACCTGAAACTTGAGAAATCCCCTTACAAACGCACAGAAAATCAATGCTGGATGATACTCAATCTTCATTTTGAGCCACGGCCGTCTATGCGCCGGGTTCCTAGTTCCTTGATTGATTTGATTGTGATTCCCCTCCAGGCCTTGCTATACTCCATCCATGCAGCACCATTCTGAACACGCACTGCGTCTACAATCTCTAGTCTGAGGGGGACAGTGTTGCCACGACCTCGGGCTGCCATGGGTTGCCGTGGGCAGAGTTGGAAGGTGTTGGAAGGTGTTGGAAGGTGTTGGAAGATTTAAAAAAATCAAACAGAAGATATTCAAAGATTCTCAGCCAGATAGGCTCTAGATGGGCTCCAGATGGGCTCCAGGACCCGATGAGTTTCCTCCCTGCAGGTCCTTCAAGTTCCTGTCAGTTCCTGTTCGTACATCCCTTGAGGAACGTACGGTCTTTGGTTGACTTGCAAACGAAGCAATGATCTAAAAGCCTCGTGCCATGCGCGACATATAATGACCGAGAAGTATGACATGCAATTCGACATACAGTGTAGTGATACAGTGTAGTGAATGAATCATGTGATTTTCAAATATGTTCAATCTGTATGAAAGAATCACTGTCATCAAACAAATAGTCCCTTCTGTCACGACTGGATGATATCAGGTCTATGATTGCACTTGTTCCGCAGCGAAGCAACTTTTGAAAGGCTGGATGACACGTCGAGGGCAGGAGCTCCTTATTGACCTTATGTGGAAACGCCAAAAGAAACCAAAAAGGAAAGTTCTGGCGAGTGATCCTTCCCAAAAATTTACGAGAAGGCAACATGATCAACATGCAAGTGTAAAGCGTATGTAGGACCAAGTCGCAAGTTTTGCTGCAGAACCACCGACCCCACTGCTCAGCATGGCCTACATTGTCACCCCAACTTGAACAGCAGCGGTTCCAGTGCTCTTGATCTCTCCCAAGAATGGTGACTTCTGAGATCCAATATTCGATCGGGAACACTCTCAAAAGATTGCATGCATTGATCTGTATGGTTTGGTTGGTCAACGGTTGGTCAACGGTTGGTCAACGGTTGGTCAACGGTTGGTCAACGGTTGGTCAACGGTTGGTCTCACATGTCAAGCCGTAGGATTCAGTTCGTGACCCAGCCTCCACATCCCAGCCGGGTGGCAAGCTTTTGCTGATTGCACGTCCTGCATGGCTCTTGACCTTGGCTTCTGGTTGGTCAACGTTGGTCACAGCTTGACAAGGCTTGACAAGGCTTGACAAGGCTTGCAAATGCTTGCAAATGCTTGCAAATGCTTGCAATGTTTCCATATGTTTCTTCATGTTCCTTGTGCAGTTATGTCCAGCCAAGCAACCGCAGCAGCCCACTTGTTGGCCAATTCTTCTGTGTCCGCCCTTGCTTGTAGCGCAAGCTTCTGATTGCGCATGTGGAGGGAGAGTGTTTTGCCTGAGACTGCAGAAGACTGACGAGGCAACTTGGCACTGACAGCATCAGTCCTGCACCTTCCACAGCGACTTCTTCTAGTTGTGACAAGATCAGAATGGCGGATGGTGCTTGCTTTTTCGGACCTCAGCGCAGCAATTTTCTCGGAGTATCTCAGAGTTATTCCCAGAAAAAAATGGTGCTGATCTGGGCAGTCCGCCTTGCTGTTGTGTGGCCCAGCACAGGAGTTGGGAGTTTTTCAGCACGATGTAACGCTTTTTCCAAAAGAATCCTTGCGAAAAGGGACAACCACAGGTAATTGGCCTCTGAGTTCAAGGGCTCGGCTGGTGCAGAGCCAACAAAACTGCAACCAGAATGCCCTAGTCAAACAATTTGTGGTTTACATCAGCCTTTGCCTATAAGGATTATCAGTGTTATCAGGCAAGAAATCTGAATCTTGGTGCATCTTGGTGCCTGCAACAGGAGTGCCAGCCGATGCCTTTGCTAGGCGTGTGACCTTCGCACTGCGCAACGATCAACATCGATCAACCCTTGTGAGTTCGTCTGGTAATTTTCAGATGCTACATCTTTCTTCACATATCACGAGATCTCATGATGCATGACCTGTAAGCGGTTTCCGCTGCTGGGCTCACCATAGCCTTGGATCTCTTGACATTGAATCCCTTGTCTCATGGAGAAATACGGATGTTTCACGAAAAAGTCCTCGTTTGTTCTGGCTGTGGAAAGAAGCATCTTGCATCATCTTGCTACATTCCAGCAAAGCGGCACATCAACCAACCAGACATCTCTTCCAGGGGGTCCTGGCGTCAGCTAAGTCCGTGCATGTGCATGGTTTTATTTCACCTTACTTTAGTGGAGATGTTCTGTTTCCATCTGTTTTTGGTTCCACTTCTGGTGGGCTTGAAAACAGCTGAAACATGCTTATAGTATCCATAATATGAAACATGCTAAAACAGTAGTAAAACAACATGTTCCGATCTTCCGTGTCTTCCAGGTCTGGTACATGCTGCGCCTCTGGAGCCTCGATCGGCTCCTCCCGCTGTAAGTTCTCCGCAAAAATCTCAGGGCACGGGCAGCACAACGGGCAGCACAATGTGTCATTCAGTGGTCATTCAGTGTCCAACATGGGGCTTGCATGGGCTTAGGGCATTGATGCCTTGTGTGAATGGTCTAGTTAATCCTTAAGTTTTAGACATTTTAGACTTTATCCTTCAGTTGCGGGAGACATGCACCTGTACTGGCTTTCTACCTTTCATAACCTTTCATTACCTTTCCATGTATTTCATTATACATCATTATACCTTGTATTTCCTGCATTTTCCTGTTGTGGTTCTTGGAAAATCTTGCCGCTCCAGCCTCTGAAGGTCGAGACGAGCTCGGGCTCGGCTCCAAGGAGACACAAAGCAGCGGCACATCATCGGGAGGAAGTTCTTCCGGCTGTACTGACCTAAAACAACGATAAACAAGGCCATAAACAACGATAAACAACGAAAATTGCGAATTCCAAAGCAATCCTATCTGATCTATCTGCAAACTGAATGGAAATGTGCTTTACTTAGTCAAGCTCTCTTCAAAGTGTCTAGATGTGTGTAGGACTCCAGAACCTGGCTAAGACCCAGACGGGGCAGCTTGAAATCCCTCCTGACCTGAATGGAACTGTTGTGGAACTGTTGTGGAACTGTTGTGGAACTGTTGTATATTGTGGTCCCTGGCATCCCAAGTGAGAGAATCCAGGCCTTGAGTGCTGGAAGATGATCGGCCTTGGAGCGCCGCAAGACTGTGGAGACATGTGGAGACTGCTAATAGAGTCTACTAAGCTTTACTGAGTCTACTGTCTGTCGCAGAAAGTCAGACAAGCGGCGTATTCGCATCCTGAGTTGTCGGGTTGTAAGCGCAGACAAGACTTTGTAGCTGAGAACAAACTCATAAGTCTCCCAAAAGAGCTGCAACTGCAATCAGTTGAAAGATGTTGAAAGGAATTCAAATGAACGGCATGGCATACTCTAGCCAAGCACTGTCAAGCATCCCATCTGCATCGCTAACGGCGATTACGGTGCCGTCGCTTCCCAATGGAAACGATTGAACTTCCTCCAGGAAAGGCGGCGGATCGCGCTGCGAGTCTGTGCAACTGCACGTGGCCTCGGCCAGTGTGCCCATCACTGAGCAATGGCAAGACATGGGACAACGTGGGACAACGTGGGACAACGTGGGACAACGTGGGACAACGTGGGACAACGTGGGACAACGCGGGACAACGCGGGACAACGTGGAACAATGACAATGTGGGACAATGTGGGACAACGTGCAACAACGTGGGACAACCACCAAGGGTGCAGGCTCCGAGGTGAATTCGGTGAATAGTGGAAATTAGATGAAATTAATCCGCTGCGCACACTGATACAGTATCCAGATCCAATGCTTTCATTGCCAAGTGCAAACCAGCTGCACTCCACCAGCTGATCATGCCTTGGGCTTGACAGCCATACCTGAAAGCGTGTCATAAATCAACAAGTAAACAGCAACAAGACGTGCACAAACATCAATCTTTGATTAAATCTTTCAAAGCCAGTGCCGCATGGTCACTATGTCGTCACGACATAGTTGGGGTAGCAGCGTGCAGGTTGCCAAGTGCCTCACACGTTTTAGTTTTGCATGTTCTTCATTGTAGGTCTGTCATCTCAGCCAATTCTCAGCCCATCTGCATGCACATCCGGGCGACGCTCCCTCTCTTGCAGAACGGGTCTGCAACCAAGAGGCTTTGCGTGGGCAGATTGAAAAATAAGTGTGAACCGCGCAAATAAACCTTGCAAGACCAAAGAATCATAAAGTGACCCAAAATTGGGCAGTACTTCCAGTGAACATCCTGCAAACACACCATTGCTCAAAGAGTGTAGCTCAGTCTTTCTATGGCTTCTGCTTAACAAGTTTCTGGCCTGATTTTGTCTCTACCGGTAGAATCTGTATGATCCTGCAAGTATGCACTGGTATCCCGCCTGTCACAGCCACCACTACAGCATTCTACCACACTTGAGCCCGAATTCTGTGGTGCGGTCTAGAGTCTGGCGCTTCTAATGTCACCACCATCACTGAAATAACTTGCACCATGGTGCGGTCCTAGTGGCAGAAACTCAAAACATCTCAAAACATCTTTAAACATCTCAAAACATCTTTAAACATCAGCAACAGCAGTGGGTATCGGTGTGTGGTGCACGGCCTTGGTGCAGGACTCTATGGAGCTCGCCACAAACTTGTCGGTGTTCTGACAGTCATCCTCCGCTGTACTCAGACCGTACTCACAACACTGACCGCAAAGAGGTCCCTTTGACATCCTCTGACAGACCTGACTTCAAAGCCTGCCATTGGCTTCTGATTCGAACATCTTTGGACCATCTGTTCTTTTCAGACAGCTCTGACCATAAAACCTGCAACTGCCTGTGGTTCAAGCCTCCGAAAACCAACAGAGTTGAGCTCCACACCTGGAAGCAGCCTACTGTTGCACCAAAACCCTGCAAGTTCCTAAGCCAGTTTGACAGGCAGCCATGCAAGCATGATGGTCACATGATTGTCACCTTTGTGACGGAAAGCAGAAACAAGAAAGGCTCAAGCGTGAATAAAGCTCTGCCAGCATTCCTGATGACAATGTTCTCCTCCTGACAACTAATGCTGGGAAGCAAATAGACTCTGAGCATCCCTGAGCCGTATGACTGGCCTGGCCTGGCAGGTTGGCCAGTCTTGCGCACGCACTAGTCCCAAGCAAACGAGGCCTTGGTCAAGCGGTCCAATGCACGAGTGGGACTTTGCTTTCAGATTGCTGCATGGCTCTCGGAAATCTCCTGTTTCTGTACGACTTCCGGATCTTCTGACTAGTTAGTTCATCTCTCAATCAAATGTGGTCGTGAAATTGCATAAAATTGGCAAAATGGCTTTTTGCTTGAGTTTTCTTGGTCCAATTCGTCACCTGATCCGACATCTGTTCTTTCTTGTGCAGAGGCCCCCGCTTGCAAGGTATCGAGCCTGCAGGCGCTTGTCGAATCATGGGTTTATAGTCAATGCAAAGCGCGTGCATCTTCGATTCCCTACAGTTGCAACCTTTGGTTTACAGTTTTCAAGGGGCAGACCATCATGGGAACGCAGGCGCTTGAACTTCGGAGCCAACAAGAAAAATTCAGCTTGCTCATGCGCTAAGACCGATTGGCACTTTGCGGCGAATCTAAAGCTACAATGTAGCGACATGTAGCGAGTCTGTGCATTGGGCCAAGCCATTTTTTCGAGTTGAGATTCTGGAAGCTCCACTTTGGGTGCGGTCCCGGAGTAATCGATTTAATATGATTTATATCGAATGGTTTCAGAAGTTTCATAGTGAAGCACTTCCGAAGCACTTTGTCTTCTCAGATTCATTGAGGCAGAAACGAACGCCTCGTCAATATGCCAACTGGGCGCCCAGCATCCGTGACCACAAGCTGGCGCAAGCCCAGCTCACGAAACATGAAATACGCTCGTTCTACGGGAAAGTCCAGATCCACAATGTATGGTGCTATGTCTGCGACTTCTTCCAAATGAAGGGCGCTTTGCTCACTCTGCGTGAGCCACTCCTCCAGTTCGATTCTTCGGACCAGGCCCAACAAATGTCCTTCGGATACCACAGGGAAAGCTTGGTGGCCACAATCATTCAACAAAGTCTGAAGTTCTTCTCGAGTCTCAATTGGTTTCAACTGTCTTAGTTGCACTCTACCACCAGGCAACTCTGAAACAGGTGCTATACGCAATCGCGCAGGAAGAGGACACTCGGGCGGTAAGAATGGAAGGTTGGGAACCTGCATCAAATCATGGTAGAGTCCATGTCCGATGAAGATCCTCGCTACAAATCTGCCTGTGATTGCAGCAATGGCAATGGGCACAATAGATGATGTGTCTCCGGTGATTTCCACCAAAACTGCAATAACGAACAACACTATGCTGCCTGAGCCACTCATAAAAGCAGCTGCTCCAACCAGAGCAAAGGATCCTGGATCCGGCAATCCGCAGGTCTGTGGGAGAAAATGTACTCCCTTCTTTGTCAACATGCTGAGGATGTTTTGATATTCATGCGTCCAACCAACTGGACATTCATACACATCGTGGAAGAGTGAAGTCAGGATATTGCCAGACATACGCCCTATGCAGCCACCAATGAGCATCATAGGTACCACCAAACCACTCGGCACTGCTGAACCCGAAGTGGCCGCTGCAAGGAGGAAGTAGCAAAGTAGATAGGCGAACATCGCTCCGTTTTGTAGCATGTTGGGTGATCCCCGGGTAAAGAGATTCTTCACTGTAACTCGGTCAGGAACAAGAGCTAAAGCTGCCATAGGGTTGTACTGCGGAATGCTGATGTTGTCCCATACGGTAGGTTCACATTCAATACCAAACGATGGCCACATTTCCCTGTACAGCTGCAACGGTGCCTTGGGCTGCCTATAGTTGTAGATCTTTCCTTCATAGAAATTGGAGATGTTGTCAAAGCCACAGCAATAGAAATACTTTTCTTGCTCCGAAACTGAAGTCGGGAAAACAAAGCCCATCTTTTCCAGACTACATTCAGGTAGATCCGGTCTCTCCGTTCGATTCGCAAAGATAGCCTTGGGACACTCACTTGGGTTGTATTGAATGCCAAAGAGACCAGGAGCTGGTTCCATTTTGGAGTCCTTTGCCCTCCTGACATTCTGTGCAAGGTCTTCTTTACTTTTGAACATCTGAGCAGCCCACTCAGCAGCTATGCACTGATTGCTGTTTTCAAAGGCATGCTGCAAGGTGCTTTCATGGCAGTGCCAAATTGCCGGCAGAAAAATCTCCACAGAGCAGGACAAGGCTGTCAGAACAAGAAGTTCACACCGCAGTCTTCCGCGATGCACCCCTCTAGCCCTCCAGCTCGCCCGTCGAAAGTTCAATTCCAGAATGATTTGGTTGAAGACACTACCCAACAAGCCGCAAACGACACCAATGAGAGCACAGGTCAAGAAAAAGGTGGGAGAGGAATGGGAGCAGCTGGGGCCAATGAATACCTGAAATAACGGAGTGAATTGCCATGTTGCACCTTCCCACAGCCATTCCCAAGCAGGTTGGATCGCAAGAAGCACCACACTCAGCGACAAGCAACAGGCTGAGAAAACGTGAATGAAGAAGCGCTGGGACAGGTATGTGGCTGCTTCTTCCACCACAAACAATGTTCCTGTCTGCAAAGAGCAGAAAGTGGAAGGCTTTCCAGGGTCTGTCAGGCTGTCTGTCATGCAACATGACTCTCTTTAGAGCAGGGAAAACTAGCAACTAACGTTCTTCAACAGAAATTGTACCTGGAAAATCCGATCCATGCAGGGCAAGAAAAAACTCCTTTCCGACTATTGGGGTCTACTTTTTGTGCTAATCCGCCATCATGCATCACTTGCAACGGGCTGTGCAGCTATAACATACCCACCTGCAAACGGAGCTTCAAATGCGGCGGCTACACCACAGCCGGCACCAACTGCAGCAGCATGCAGCTGGATTGAACGACTCCCTCCGCGACTGGGATGAATGCCATTGCGGCACTTGATTTGCTGCAGGCAGTTGCACACCAAAACACCTCCGGGTTTTGACAGTTGGCATTGCCTTGGTTTTTGTTCAACATATCAAAATCCACTCACAATTTGGAACAATTTGGAACAATTTCCGCATTCCGCGGCAAGCCTATTGTAGCACCAATGTGAATCATGGGCCCTTCAGGTCCAACAGCCAAGGAAGAACCACAGGCGCAGATCACGCCAACCATCTTGGCCACAAGGACGCCAAAAGAGAAGAGACTTTCCTCCAAGTCAACGCCATTGAGGAATGCGATCACACCTCTCAGGGAATCACATGCAGTTTCCAAAGGATCTTATCTGTACATGTTTGATTTTGGTTTGCTGCACTGACTTTTCTTTCTCTTTTTCTCTATCTCCATGATTCTCTATGTCTCTGTGTGTGTATGCCTCCCTGCCTCCCTCCCTCCGTTCCTTTCCTCTCTTTCTCCCTTGCTCTCTCTCTCTCTCTATCTTTCTGTCTCTCTCTCTCTATATATATATATATGTATCTACGCATCTATGCATCTATGAATCTATGTATCTATCTATCCATCCATCAATCCATCTATCCATGTATCCATCTATCGATCTACCGGTCTACCGATCTATCGATCTATCGATCTTTCGATCTATCGATCTATCCAATCTAATCTAATCTAATCTCATCTCATATCATATCATAGCATCGATCGATCGATCGATCTATCGATCTATCGATCTATCTGTCTATCTATCTATCTTTCCATCTATCTATCTATCATTATCTATCTTTCTATCTATCTATCTATCTAACTAACTAACTAACTATCTAACTATCACCTATCTATCATCTATCCATCCATCCATCCATCCATCCATCCATCGATCTATCCATCTACGTATTTATCCATCCATCTATCTTTTATCTTTTATCCATGCATCCATGCATCCTTCCGTCCATCCATCCGTCCGTCCATCCATCCGTCCGTCCATCCATCTCTCTCCCCCATCCGTCGCTCTGTCTTCCCTGTCTGTACATGGAACGTGCGCCATTTCCTTTTGGCTGTGATTTGGTGGGTGTGGGTGTGGGTCTAGCATGCGCGTCATTCTGAAAAAGATGTTGGGATCAGTGATGAATCAATTGACAAGACAAGAACGTGCGTACCGTGGTGAGCAGGAAGTATCATGGAACTTTACAACCCAACAAAAAAAACTTTAAGTTGTCATTCGCTCTTACATGTTGCATAGACAAGAGGAAGTAGACAAGGAGACAGCGACGTCTGTATTGCCAAGAAACATTTTATATTTCATACAGAAGCAAGCAGCAGGAACTGACAAATAAAATGGATGAACAGGTGAAGGAAACAGTATATCATTATATCAAACTATATATTATGTGTGTGTGTGTGTCTGTATGTTCTTTACAGTGAAGTAAGTGAAAAGAAATCGAACATATGTAAAGGTCGGAATATCTTAGATTGTAAAAATTGTAGAAATGAAGCCGCTCGGACTGCGTGGCAATGGTGTCTCGCTGCTTGGGGAATTGCAACGAGTACAACATCACCTTCAGGAGTTGTCCTTGGCCATGCAGTCTCAACACGCTTTTAAAGGCTTAGAAGGCTTACGGTCCGCACAATGTCTCCATGGCTTCCATGGTAGAATCCCTGCACGACATTCACCGAAGGTTTCCATCAAAAATGCTGAAAGGAAGTGCTTCAGGAAGTGAAGTAAGGGGGCGCGGTGGAGGACTCACCTTCCTTGAACGTGTTTTTCATTTGCATACCTGATTTCACTTATTGTCGCTTGTGACAAGCTGTTTTAAACCCCAAACTCACAATACATGTCAATACGTACTGCTTTTTAACATGTTCAAACCATGTGTTCAAATAGTTGTTCGGTTGTCAGGGCTCTTTCCACGGAGAAAGAATTGTTCAACGAAGCTTTCCAGCTAGTGAAACATGATTTCCCCACTGCCCACCAGTTGTCGTCGGGTCTCAAAGAGCGTTTCTGCCTGTGCGTCCACGAGTTTCTGTGTAAGCGTATGTCGCATGTGTACGTTACTGACGGATGCACAGAGGGCTGCCAGGCAAAGAGAAAACAAAGTATAGCATTCTATTGATTATTTTCTACATCTATTCCAATCCAAAGCAGGAGTTGTTAGAATGGGGAATGCTTCCCAATCAACGAGCATATTCTGTCATATCCTGTCTCCCTCTGTTCCATGTTTCCAGGGGGATGAGAGGGTCTGCAAGCCTGGAATGCCACTGCTGATCGAGCTTGGTTGCCACTCGACGCACTTGCAGGCGATCGCAACGAATCCGATGCACGTCAGGAAGTTGATTCCCCAGGCACCCGCAACGTTCGGAAGCACCAAGTCGATCAAGTAGATACGAAGATCCCCCAGGATTTCCATCCCATAGTGAACCACCTGTGAGCACACTGCTACGGATATGGCAATCAGAAAGTTCAAGATCCAAATCCAGGACTGGGTTGGATGACAACCTCGATGGGTATGTGACAAATTCTTGCCCATATCAGGTCTCCACACGTCATGCAAATGGATCGACTCAGGTCCCGAAGACGAAGCCGCAGCCTGCTCAGCCTGCTCCAGGCGAAGTGGAAGTCCTGCTTCTGAACCCACTTCATCCACATGGCTACCCACATCATCCACACCATCTTCGCGGTTGGAACCAAGTGGGGCCATTGAGATGTTCATTGCTGACCCAAACGTCGTGGAATCGCCTGGAATCGCGTAGAAATAAACCCTTCAGAGCCGCTGGCAAGAACCACAGACTGCAAGGCACTGCAAGTTGCTGGGAAATATGCCAAGATCCTGAGACAGCACAAGTTGTGGATGTTCTTTTGCTCACCCTTTTCAAGTGGCATGGCAGAAGCTCTTCTGGTATGTATGTGTGTGTGGTAAAATGTTATACATTTTTAAATTCTCACGCCATGCTATGTTATGTGGTGAAGTGCATTGTAGTGGTGTGTAGGTCACAGCGATTCTGTAGTTCATGTTTGCAACAAGACTGCTTTTCTCCTGTCATTCTCCGCCCGCATGACAGGTCTATTTCAAGGCATGTGAGCTTCAAAATCCTCGCACCCTCGGATTCTGAAGGATGCCCTCTATGATAACAGTCCGGTTCGCTCCTTGACAAGAATCAAACAACGTATTCAATGACTGTGAGGAAATAATTAACTCGGTTGAACATTCAAACGCAAAGACAGGCGCCACAACCTCTGCGCTCAAAAAAATCCTACGCAGCCTACATCCCAGCAGATTGTGAGGGAACTGGCCGAAAGGCTTCAAATTGAAGCCATTCCGAAAAAAACTTATAAGGCCTACGACCTTTAGCGGAAGATTCAGATGATTGAAACAATCAGGACGCGTCTTGAACTTTGGAACTCGGAAACACAATTTGCTGCTTTGTCCAGCGCTTTTTCCCCGAATTCTCTTGCAGTTGATGCGAATTACCAACTTGCCAAGTTGCTAACAACATCTAACAAATGCAGGAACCATAAAGACTTCAGCAGCAAAAGGACATGACTCACTTCCTTGCGCACAAGGACTCCCATGCGACGCGTCGGTTTGCTGCTCAAAACCAAAAAACGAACTGGGGAATGATGGATCTTGTAATGATCTTGTCATATTATGTCATCTTCACTTGCAGATTCATTCCAAATGGTCTTATTTGCAGCCACTGCAGCGAACGTGGCTGCCTAATCTCCAAGTTATCTATGAACTCAAGCATTTCTTCCGTCAGCACAATGTGATGGATCTCCCAGTTTCAGCACAAACTACCTCAGTACATCTCAGTACTGGACACTCAGCAGAAAATGAGAGAAGACGGCAAGGTTCATAGACTTCATACAGTCATACAGTCATACTGCTCAGCTTGGCTATGGGAACGAAAGGAACGAACCTCGCTTAGTGGAGCTTTCTCAAAGAAATTGTGCTGCAACCTTGGCACTGATAAGTCAGAGCAACCAGGAGTGGAGCAGGATGAAACAGAGAGTGCAAAGTCTTCTGTGCTTGCTGAGACAAAAATAGGTCAGTCATTCCTTCAAAGAATATCATCAAGACTTGCAGATTTCGAATGCAACAAAGACACAACCCACGGGCAGAAGGTCGTTCTACCGGATTAAACCTTCAAACTTGCTCTGGTGGCTTACTGGCTGATGTATTGAAATCTCTTCAAAACAAATAATTGTGTTGATCTATCACGCCTGAAGCAAGCATTGATCATACCTGCCATTCATCAATTTGCAAGAGATCGCAATAACATTAACACAGCCTGTCTTGACACATGTTGGACACATGGACATTTGCATGGAAGGGTTGACCGTTTCAGGTTTTTCTTTCACACACAAGTCTGAACAAGCAAAATCTGCATCCTTCTCAGGTCAAAGGCGTCTCGTGGCAGCCACGAGACGCAAAAGTGGGAAGGGTTGACAGTTTCAAGTTTGTTCACACTGAAAAGTCAGTTGCTGACAGTTCAGCTGAGTTCCCTGCCCACTCCTCGTGACCTGCGAGTGGAGTGCATCTCACTCATACTTCTGTCACAATATCTGTATCTTCTTGTCACTTTCTGCGTCCCAGTCCAGATCGTTTCGAGTCGTTGATCCTTCGAGATTCCAACCCAAGGGATGGTGCTCTTGATCGCACATCATCGAGTTCCTTGATTTTGCAAATCAGGGCGCTTAGCTACGACGCTACGACGCTACGACATGCTACGACTGTGTTTACAACTATTCAGTAACTGTGTCCCAATGATGCATTCGCTGACTCTCAACACCAAGTTGGGGACGGTGTTTCTCCACTTTGGAAACTCCTGACAAGACATTTGAAAGAAAGTGAACCAAAAGCAAGTGTACAGTTCCTGTTCACGTTTCCAAGATAGAATTCAGGCTTCAAAACTGCGACCATCCTCTTTCCTATCTGAGCCAAGCCTGTTCTTTACCGTTGCACCATGAGAATCTATCTTCAGATATTTTCAGAACCATCATGGCCCATCACAGCTGCCTCGGTGAAATTCAGCAGAGTGCTGAAGCCAGGCCAAACCTGCAAATCACTGCAATGGTTCTATGAATTTGCGTTGATTAATGATGATTAATGAATGTTCATTGCTTGTTCATCTTGTTCATTGTTGTTTCATTCCTTTTTGTTTTTTGATGCTTTTTGGGATGAACCATTGGAACAATTACCACAATCGGTGTCTAGTATCGCACTCCAGCCTCATCGGAAGGTGTGCCAAGACGCCGAAAGATCTTGAAGATCGTATCCTAATTTGCATTATATTCGCATGATCTTCAGAGCTACCAACTACCAAGTATGCAAGCAATAACCATTCGGTTTCTTGAATCAAAGCTGAGGTCATGTCTATCTGGCTGTCTCCTGGAAACAAAACCTCCAAGTCATGAAATAAAAACATGCCTTCATTTAATTGCCTTGGGATCCTTGAGTTCTTTCTATGAGCAAAATGTGTGGTCGTTCCCGGTGCCTGAGCAGTCGCCATCTCTGCAACGATACAGCCCAACGACCAAATATCAGTCGGTGTAGCATACCTTTCATTCGATCCAGAGCACACAGCTTCAGGCCACTAAATGCTCAACTGGATTCAACTGGGTCATGCACTTTCTATGCCCTAAAAGTATCTCCGGTGCCCTGTACCACAAAGTCACAACCTGGCGCAAGAAAAAGTCGCCCATGTTCTGGAGCTTACTGGCCCCTTACCATCTCTGAAATCTTTGAATCAATGCAGGTGCCATTTGACCGATTCAGTTTCCCTCTGCCGTCCTCGTGGGTGTAAGCCCGCAGTGGAACCTGGGTAAGCGACAGCGCGACAGCGTAGTGCTGACAGAATCATCATCGATATCACCCCGCTATCGATATCCTCACTATGCGCCTGATGCGGCTTCCAAGTTGTCGCTCATGAAACTGAGCGCCCAGCATCGAAAAGACGAGCAAGACCAAAATCAGCTAGCTTTAGGTGCTGGCCAGTTGAATCAACCAGCACGTTCTGGGGCCTGAAGTATTGAGAAGGCTTCTGAGCCCCGTCGCAAGACGTCACAAGTATCTCAAATCCAATCATGAAAGTTACAGTACATGGATACGTGTCACCATGTTCGCAACGCTCAGAATGCAGAAAAACACAGAGACTCAGTCAGACTGAGCATGCATCTTCAAGTCGCGGTGCAGAACTTGTCGCCCATGGCAGAATGCAGTGCCCCTGAAAAGTCTCAGAGTGCACCACGATGGCAAAACCTGTTGCAGACCTTCTACACCTAACAACAACTAGCAACAACTAACAACATACAGAAGTACAGAAATATACAGTACCCCTCTAGGAAGTATGCCTGTCACTCGACGCCACATGGACAAGTCTCCATGTTGGGAAGACAACGGTCGGCTTAGGCAGCTGAGCGCATGCCACTCCATCTTTTTAAACGAGATGAAGCACGAAATCGCGTTGACATATGTTAAAATGTGGGCTACTTTCAGAACTAAAGCGCGGACACGCTATCTAATCCTAATGAGCTACGCAGCTACCTCCAAGGGGCAACAGCAAGAGCCAAAGATGGTTGAAGCACTTTAAAGGGCTCAGTCTCTCTACAGTTGAAAGTCACCCTACAACATAAAATCGGGCCGCTTCTGTCTCTCATCAAGCCAATGTGCGGCACATCTTCTCACGGTATCAGATGCTTCCGTCAAGAATTCATGACCGTCACCATTCTGCAGCCAGTACAAGCTAACTTTGCCTCAGATTGATCGCAGCAATGGTAGAAATGGACAGGCATGCATTCACGATATGATCACCAGACACACTATGCCGAGCAGCATCTCGCCAAGGAAAACATTTGGTGGATGGTTTCCTTACATCACAACGACGTCCGATGCACCATTGCATAGAGCAGGATGAGCATTTACAAGAAACTTTATGAACCCTTTCCTATTCATTTGTCCTGCTCAATTCCGCCTGAGATGTTACAGAAGAAAAAATGCCTGAGGAAAATTAACATGGCAAATTGGCAAAACAAGATTTGGCCCGTTCGTGGTGAGCCCAGCTTCGGGGAATGAAATCGGAACTTCCTCGTCAGCCTTGTCATAGATGGCATGAAGCCTGGTGTGCGTCCTGCCAAGGTACGAATTGCTTCAGAAAGTCTTAGCTTGAAATGAGACATGAATGGACCAATGAATGGAGATTGAAGAGTGCCACCAGCATAAGCCAAGGTTGATAAGGTTGGCATGGGATTGCAGTGTGGCAATGCAAGTCCTGACTTGTTGGGTTAGGCGCTTGCCAAGCATTGATGCTGCAGGAATTCCACTGTGGCAGAATGCCACTGCATCAATTGGTTTGTCCTGACAGGCTCGCGGCGTGCCAAGCAGCTACAATGCAGGTTGAAAGTGCGGAAAGATCACATGGACCCAACGTGACCCTTCAAAGGAAGCCCTCAGCAGGTCCATAAGGCAAAGGGCTGCATACAGTGCAACGACACCTTGGCTGGCACGATGCTCAAAAGAAATGCACTGGCAATCCTTGACAACTTGACATCAATCAAATAGTTCCGCAAACAGTGTGCATCAAAGCTACCACCCTGGCCAAAGCCACCAAAGAAAAACGGCAACGTGGAACTTCCTCGGCTGAGACGTAGAAAAACTTGCAATGCTTTCATTGCTGATGCAACTGCTCAGATTTGCAGGCAGGGTAAGATCGCAATGCACACCCCTACAGTAAAAGAAAGGCGGGCATCAAACAACGGGCTTACCATTCGCACCCATTCAAGTACAGTTATATATATATATATAATTGGAAGCATCTGCATCCTAGTGGCCCTGATTTGTTCCTAGAAATTGGCAAAGGGATCGGAGGATTCTGATCATGCCCGTTGCATCCGTTCTGTAGCACTAAGGAGTTGAACTCTGCAGGCCAGTAGCGAGAAGCTCCCTTGATTCGCTCTTCTTCAAGCTGCCTCACTACAAATGAGCCAGGGCACATCAAATCAAAACAAGACTTGGTATCAATTCATTACAATTCTTGTACATAAAATACCGTCACATGATGTAACATGTTGGGATCATTTTGAATCTTGAATATCTTTGGATTCTCTTTTTGTCCATGTTGCGCTCTTCTCTTGAGGCCCAGAGCAGCAGCTTCCACTTGCTGCACTGCATCGATCTCACTGGGGAGCAAAGGAATGTCGAAACTGGCAACCTGGGACAGTGAAGAGAGATGTAAAGAGGGATGCCAAATGATGCCATTGGGTTCACTGGGTTAGAAAAGGTTAGAAGTCTGAACGGGCTTGGGATATGCCTGGAAAATGCTTGGAAAATGAAGAAAAGGAGATGACAACTGTGTCGGGCAGTGTCCTAACCAACAAGGAGGTTTTAGTAAAAAGCTGGAGGGTTGAGGAGTCTTGCTAGCTGCTAGCTGGAAGGCGAGCGTATTGCCCACTGTGTTTTCATGGCGAATCTTGCGATAAGTGAAAACCAGCAAGGGTGGCTTCAGAATGGTCACTTCTGGTACAAGTGAATAGATGAGGCTGCGCTTAAGGACAACTGCCCGAAGGAAAACCTGAACGCTTGAACAAGAAGTTGGTAGAAAACAGAAAATCATTGGGAACAATGGCATGACTTCATGCAAATATGTCCATCCGTGGAGATTGCATACTTGCATATTCTCATATTTGCGGGGGCTCCTTAGGAAACGTGTGAACCTCAACATGCCCCAGAACACCCCTTTCTGCTTCTGAGCAAATCGACCCCTCTTGAGCGAGACAATTCTCCACATGGATTTTTGAGGTCATCATCCACGATACTGAAGCGAAGCCCTAGTTGCCTCAAATGCATGGGAGGCAATCAAGGAGCATGCAATCATTGGATCAGTTGCTCAAGAGCAGGGCAAAAAGCAGGTTCCGATTCCAATTCAACATCTTCCTATAAATTGCTGTCGAAGCGACACGGCATCATTGTCTGTCCTGAAACAGCTTGGATGAAGCTAACCACACGAGTCCATTCTAAACTGCCTCGCTGGAGAAATTGCGCGAAATCTCCATCTATGTTGCATCCAAGTCGCATATCGTACCTGATCTCCATGGCTTTCAACACAGGTGAAATGCAAAATGATCAAAATGGATTTGTGATTTGGTGAGTTTGGTGAGTTTGGTGAGTGATTTGCGGATATTTGATGAGTTTTGATGAGTTTTGATGAGTTTTGATGAGTTTTGATGATCTTTGGGGTTGCACCTCTTGGGGCCGAGTTGCCACTTGAGGTCCTGCTCCAGCTGATGTGGTTCCAGGATGAGGACACGAAGCTCTCTGTTGACACAAAGCGTCTCGAGCCAATGCGCGTGTTCTTGGGGAATCTCTCCACGTCCCGGAAGCCAAAACAGTACAGCTTCTGCTTTCTCAGCAGAACATCCCAACTCTTGGGCAATAGCTGTTGGAGGAGCCTCAACAAATTTTTGGATTGCACCAGCAGGATGTGGAACCTTCTGGAAAAGGTTCTTCTCTTTCTGTATTCGCCACTCAATTTCTTCATCTGCATTTGTGTCTTCCCATTGCAGAAAGTCCAAATCCCAGCTTCGATTGTGTCGGGAAACATGATCCTTTTCAAGAGAAGTTTCAGGTACAGCGAGTGCTTGCCCTTCAGCGTTTCGCGATGGGTTCTCTTGGAGGCGGGGAAGGTGCAGGACTACGGCGTGCGTTCTTCCAATCTGCTTCGCATTTAGAACAGCCATGTTGAATCGCTCAGTGGTATACTCTTTGATCACAAATTGCATCTTCTTCTGCTTTACCAGCTCAGTCACTTCCAAGAGCATGTCGTTCAGAATTCTGGAATTTGTTGCAACGTCTCTGTTGAGCCACTCATCAAAACTGAATTGCAAGAGGCTTCCTTTCCACTTTTTCCCAGTTGCAAGAGTCACGGCTTGTTGGTTTGATCCGCCAGCCACTCCAAAGCAAACGAGGTCTCCAGTTTTTGCCAATGCCTGCACTAATTGATTTGTAGCAGCACCTCCAACACCATCGAGTGCCAATTGAGGCAAAGCTCGTTCCAGCTCTTCCAATCGTCCGCGAATGTCTTCAGAAGAGAGAAACACATGTGCAGCGCCTAGGCCGTGAAGCTTCTGTTTGATCCAGTCCTCGCCACTGTGCTTCCGCACCACGGCATAGACCAAAAAGCCCCTTGCAGCCAAGAGCTGGATCAGCACCTCATACTTCGAGACTGATTCCAAACGCTCAAAAAATTGGCTTTGCATCACATGCTGCCAAAAAGACTGAAATCATCTGAACTCATCTCAAATCGTCTGAAATCATCTGAAATCATCTGAAATCATCTGAAATCCATGCAATCTAATGTGATCCGTGTTTCTACTCCCAGGGACCTGCCCAATCAGACCTTGGCTGAAGGGACATGCAAGGTTGGCTTGGAAGCTGTAGAATCTCTCAAAGTGTCTCAAGAAAGGCTCCTGAAGAAATGGCTTCAACGTGTTTGGGTTCCAAGGAGCCATTGGCACAGTTGAGGATCACAGGGTCTCCAGGAGCGAGCTTGATGGTATGCTCCTGAAAGTTTGAATCAAGCTCCCATCTCTAATCGCAGGTACATGATGTACATGATATACATGTGGTTGTAGCCGGTTGTAGCCGGTTGTAGGCTTCAAGGCGATGCAAACCCGGCCTTGACTAACAGACATGCGGCTCCAATAGATTTCGCCAGGGCCTCAGCCAATGGGCCAAGAGAGCGTCCGATCCCAACTCACACTTCGACTTTGCCAAGCTGTGCCAAGCTGTGCCAAGTTGCCATGTTCGCCATGGTGAGAGGTGAATCCTCTGGAGCTTGGCAAACGCCAGTTGAAGGGGCTAATTTGGAGCTGCGACATCCCGTCTTACGAACAGTCATTGAATATATGTGCAAGAATTCATAAATATGTTTAATCGCAATCCATAGCAATCGAAGGGAAAACTTCGTTATATACTCAGTTGTCCCTCAGTCCAAGCATCCGCTGAAAACTCCAGCTTGGCGCACCTCAAGAAATGGTGGGGAGTGGCTCCGTGGCTCTCAACATCTGCGGTGCCAACACCGAAACACCGAAGCCGGCCTGTCCGCTTTCCAGACGCCCAACACTCGGCCAGTGCCCGGAGGCATTGCATCCTGCAGCCAGCAGCAGGAATGGCACGTTCAAGTCCACTTCGTATATGGATGTATATGGCATATGATAGTTGCCTGTATATCGGTAAATGTGTCTATAATGTTCTATATTACTGTATCATCATGTATCATCTATGTCCACCAATTAGCACGTGCATCTCCAAAGGTCCAGATCAACTTCACCATCAGCGTCCACATCATGTAGTGGAAGTACCCAGTCTCCTGCATGCAAGTCTCGCAGATCCCAAGCTTCAATGGCCCTAACAAATTCGGCATAATTCCGCTACAAATTCTACAAGAAATTCGCAAAGCCTGGCAGGACAGGCAGGACGGTCCTGGCTTTAGGTTTTTGACTCTAGGCCCCACCATTCGCACTTGGCCGATGCCCTGAGTGCCATAGACGTCGCCACAGCTGTACCTAGCGGCTGCCCAGTCTTATTTTGATAAGCGTGCCATAGCATGCTATTGCTATCAATGACATTCAATGACATTCCAACAATGTCCAGCCTGTTTTCAGCATTGAGGTCAGACATCCTCGGGTGATGGTCGACCGTGCGAAGTTTGCTTCGAGAGTAAAGCAAAGTAGCACAAGTAGCACTTGTTCTGCCGAGATTCGTCAATGGCACAGCCCTCATCTGCACCAACACCTGCCCTTCGATCAGTCTGGAGTTGTCGATGAATGGATAGGTGTCAACCTCAGATTGAATGGATTCACAGCCGACATTTTGAGATTTGAAACTAAGTCCAGGGCTAGACGAAGAGTTCGCTTGCCCTCCTCCACAGCGAAATGCAAAGGATACAGAATCTATAGGGGAAAACTGACAAAGGATTCAAATGGATTCAATGTCCTTCTCTGTGACAGTAAGATGGGCAACTGCTTGCTCGTACTCTTCTGGAACTGGCCTGAGAGGCAACGGATCTAGAACAAACATGAAGAAATGGCATTGATCTAAAGGATATTTAAGGAAATTTGAGGATCACGCGTTCTTTACCTGTTTTCAAAACTCAGGGACACTCAGGGAACACAGGGTGCCTAGTTCTGGCCAAGTGGCAAGCACTCAAGGGTGCGACCCTCCATCATAGCTTGCAAAGCTGGTGGGAGCTGTACCTACGAAGAGAGATGAAAAGAGTGGAATCCGATGTAAGCGTTTTGTGAATGCCAATATCCGCCGACCCCGGCAGACGCAAGGGGGAGCGCGCCAGGGAATAAGACAAGCAAAGACAGGCAAGTTTAGCCGCACTAGCAGCAAGAGCAGCGGCAGTGGCAGTAGCAGCGGCAGCAGC
>Ga0126342_10006722_pt1 | contig 20451 bp, 12 predicted proteins | sample Cyp1metagenome_FD_92528 | JGI IMG/M metagenome (GOLD analysis project Ga0126342, IMG submission 92528) | Coral microbial communities from Lord Howe Island, Old Settlement Bay, Australia - Cyphastrea 1 metagenome | ecosystem: Host-associated > Invertebrates > Cnidaria > Coral ...
ATATGCCAGATAGAATGCCAAATAGAATGTCAGAAGATATGTCAGATAGAATGCCAGAAGATTTGCCAGTAAGAAAATGTATAAATGTCATGGTGGGGATCACACGAAGTAAAGTAATTTGACCCAGCTTGGGTACCTCTAAAACCAGAAAGAACCGTGATCTGAATATGGCTATATAATAGATAATAGATAAATATAGATAATAGAAAATGAATAACCATATATATATATTCATATCCATAAAACCTCTATAACCAAAACCATAGCCATCCATCCCCCAGTTTCAACTGGCCGCTTGGCGTAGGGAAGTACCTGGAGCGCACCGCGGTAAAGGCAAAAGAGACCTACATCGACCTGAAACACATCAGCGCCTTGGCGCGAAACGCTGCTTCGCGTTGGATACCGGATGGAAAACCATGGGAAAATGATGATTTCGCCAAGAAAAATGGTGATTTAATGGGATTCCTAGGATGTAAGCAACAAAAATGGTGATCTGATGGGACTTAAAGCCAAGAAATATGGTAATCTATAGATGTTTAACGTTAGCAAACTTGGTTTGTAACTATATACAATCACTAAGGTTTATAGATGTTTATAGGGAATACATCTATAGTTAGATTGGGCTTTCAATACCAACTTATAGCTGTTGAAGCCAGAACCATGTTTTTTTGAAATAAAAACAGCCTGGATATAAGCATCTTAAGAACTGTCCGGGATCAGCCAGTCGTATCTTGACAGCCTCGTGACGATGGAAAATGGCTTTTGGTAACAATGGTAACTTAATAAGTGCTCTTTAAGCAGTTTAGAATGATTAACTTAACTGTTTTTACTACATGGTATGGTGTGGACACGTTTTTTTTTTCTGAAACTGGTGCTTAGTACCGTAGGGAATTTTCGGGAATGATCCATAATTCATATTGAGAATCATCCTATTCCTCCATTCCCATCCATTCCCATCCACTGGTAGAGGTCCCCTCCAATGGTCAGGTGAAGAAATGCGTGCTCATCAGGTGGGATGGGAACCATGGTCCATGGAAAACTCATGGGATGATCCATGAGTTACAGAGGTTTTTTGAGACAAGATCTTTAGGGTTTAGGGGTTAGGGGGCGGTTGTTAGGGTTTAGGCTTCGGAGGGTTATAGGGTTTAAGGTTGTGGTTCAAGACAAGATCTTGCGGGGAAATGATAAAGCGTTGTCAACTAAATGTTTGTCTTCAATCATATTCGGGCTGGTGAACCCATCCATCAGAATCAATGGCTTTTCTCACCATGCTTTGCTGGTTCCATAACCAGTAGTAACATTACATGGTCGTTCATTCCTTTTTTGAACATGTTCCCGTTCATCTTATTCGCACCACGGCGCCCCGTAGGGCGAATCTGGAGCCTACTACATTCTGACCAAGATGGAGGACGATTCCATTCCCTTCCTCCTGGACTAAGCCGACTAGCTGCGCCATCTGGGCTAAGCCAACCTGACTCAGAGTTTCATCATTCCCAAGCGACTAGATGGGTAGTGTAACGTACTTAGTTTTATTTGTTATAAATGGAAAATCACCAGAACCAGCAAAATATTAATTGTTTGTGGACTATCAAGGATTGACCATGAGATGGTGAGCATCATACCACCGCTCTTTCCAACAATGGCGATGTTTGGAGAGGTAAAATGAATGATGAATATCCCAACATGGTGATTTCAGTAGGAAACATGATGATTACTCAGTAGGGGTTTTCATTTTCAGACAAGCCACCGGGTTGAGCCAATTCGGACTCAAAAAAACCGACCTCTTCCGACCTCAGCTCCGTTGTTTTCGCAGTCAAAACAGGACGTTGGTTGGCAACTGGCTCACCCCATCTCACCCCGTATTCTTCATCTATGATGATCCGCAAGTGCCATTGACCCCCGCAATTCCTACCAAAAAAGTATAGTTCAAACAATTTGTTTTTTAATCTTTCGGGGGTTCTTCAAATGTCTCCTGGAAACTAACTCGAGCTGGGCCGGACATCCATTTCTACTAGCAATCTCAGAGGAAAAAGGCTGACGCAAGGGGGATCCTGGAGAAACATGTTGGGATTTGATTCGACCTTACTCAAAAGATGGAAACAAATTTGGATGTTGACGATAGAAAATCAAGTTTGAGTAATGGACATAGAAAATAAACTGGATACCCGACAAGATGGAATCACAACAAAAGTCATCAGTCTGTTTGAGATGGCGTTTGCAATGGAAATAGCTGCCATCTACCTAGCAGTTCACAGTTTCCATTTTGGGTGTGGTAAGTGACTGTTTCAAGCTGATCCCACAATGTTATCGGACAAAACACATGCAGAGTAGGCTAAGTAGGCGGCTTGTCCTAACGATTCCTGGGGTGACCCGCCAAGTACCAAATTTTACTTCACTTAGTTCACTTACAAAAGGTGGGCCCCCAAACGTTATAAATTGATTTATAAACCCCCATTAACTATAGATATACCATAAACAACCCTAGTTATGGAAGTTCACCAGTGTGATTCACCACGCCCGCAGCGGGCGGGTCTCAACCATCGTAAAGGCCGAAGAAAATTCCCTGGGGATCTGACCCACCAGAAACTGCCATGATTCCTTGGTATATCTTGGTATTCTGTCCCAAGCTAAGCAATTGTCCAACCAAGTTCGTCAACTACTTGGGGCCGTGAGGATATAGTGGATATATCTCCCAGGCGGTCGAGGGCCTCAACACCGAGACGATGGTGGAGACGTTGACGCAGCGCAATGCAAAGGTTGGGCCGATTTTGGGCGGATGAAACCAGAGCAGTTTTTGTGGATTTAAATCTAGGGATAAGACAGGGTGATTCAATGCGATTTAATATGATTTCACAATAAAATAGCAGTTTTAGTAAGAGTTCTCTGATAAAATTAAAGGTCCATTCTCATTCTTTGGTGTTGTTTCATGGTTTCCTGGCTTGTTAAATTGCGGTTTTCAATTGGGGCAATCGAAAAACCATAGGATACCAGAATACCCAAAAAGATGATTCAGCCCTTGATAATACAAACTAGTCAAGCCAGAGGTACTTAATATTAGGCTCTGCCTTTGAAATCGTTTTTGTTTCGTTGTTTTTCCCAATTGCTGTAAGGCTCTGTTTTTTTCATTGGGAAAGCATGGGAAAGCTTCAATTAAATACATTAAATCCCATGTTTTCGGGCAATATAATGAGGCATTTGTTTGGATTTGACATCGGCAATTTTAGTGTTTTGTTAAGGTTTTTGCAAGGCTTTGACAACTGTTTGTTGGCAATATTGTATTTTGATTTAACAAGGAATCTTATCGATATTCTCGATTGCGTTGGTGTTTTTATTTGACTAAGACCTGTTTGTTAGTATGGGGAAGCCTTTCGCCCTAACACTAAGTACGAATGCAGACTCGTTCAGGTGTTTAGTGACTTGTTTTGTTCACTCGGGTAACCCCGTGTCAGGACGAACTCATCGGTGAAATCCCAAGGTCTGTGAGTTAAACCCCCATCTGCTCACAGACAAAAAATCCCAATGCTTTTCCGGGGGAACCCCCCCTGTTGTGTTTTCCTGATTGATTCCATATCTTTATTAGTTAACCCATTGCTTTTCATTGTTTAAGTATGTCAATGCCCAATTGTTCCTGGTCATATATATATATATATTATTATACATATGTATAATAATATATATATGTATATAATATGTATATATATATATATGTATCCCCATTTTGTCCTAATGAAGTCCAGTAGTAGGTAACTCCATGTGTTTTATGATGCTCCCCCAGCTATAAGTTTGTTAGTTTATAAACTCCACTGACTACTTTTAATATACCCACCATAAACATCCATAAACCATAGTCAACAAAGGTATGTGCGTTAACTTAGCTATCTAGGTTTCCGTCATCCCTTTCCTCCAAGTTATCAAGCTCATCAAGTATGATTCAACTTGGTTGGTTGAAAAAAGCTCCATTGACATCCATACTATTTGTCTCTATAGTCAATGGGAATTTCAGGATCCTAACATGGAGGTACTGTACCATATTTCTGGCCATATTTTGTGGTGATATTCCCTGAAATTAAGGCCTGAAAAATAGGCCTTATATAGGCCAGTGATATAGTGGATGAATCACCATTGGCATATCATGATATATCCACCATAAACCATGGTGAATTCCCTGGTTCCACCGTCTTCAGGATGGTTCCTTCGGGCGAATGGTCCTGGCGTTGGAGTGGCAACAGGTGCCCAACAGTTAAATAAAAAGCCCTGGGAGGATCATGCCAGTTTACGAGGTCAATCTTACATGGATACTTTAATCCTTTACCCTCTGGTAAATTAACATAGACCCTGAAAATAGTTTAGTTTTAATGGAAACTAATCTTCCAACCCCTATCTGCCAGGGTCTATGTTAATTTACCAGAGGGTAGTCTTTTGGTATTAATGGGAATATCTACTCACCAGCAAAGATCTTTTTTTTTGGCAGGGTATCTAAGATTGGCAATGTTTTTAGATATAGATGGAGGATGATCCTCACTGATTTGTTCATGATCCTAGGATGATGATGGAAGATATTTGATGAGTGATAAATCGAGATTTTCAACTAGGTGGAAGTTTACTGAAGATTGTCCCGTTTCTGAAATCTCCAAATTTAACGGTTAGATGGAAGATTCTCCCGTTTCTGTCTGGACATATGATGAAACAATGGCTGAGGTGTACATAAATCATCGAACTATTACATACTAAAAAAAATCACACTGAACTCGGCATCTTTTTTTTTGGGGTGTTGCTACGTAGATATCTATATGGAATAACCAGAGTTTACAGATGGGATAACTCAATCTATAGTGCAAAGTTGGTGGGTTGTTAACTCCAGTTTCAGTCCGACGATGATAATTACGAAAAATGATAATGTTAATTAATGGGGCTTATAAACCAACTTATAACTGGGGCCGGCCCACATTGTCTATCAACTGAGTTGTCATATCTATAAGTTGGATCATCATCTAGTTGGGCCCCCACGGTTTGTAAGTGGTTGCTACCCACTATCAGTGATAAGCACATTTATAGCGAGGATAAGACTTATTACTAACAGGAAATTACGATCACCAGGGTTACAAACATTCAATCACTCAAGTTAAACATATGTAAATATCACCCTAATCTCAATGAAAACAACATGTTGGTTGATTGAAACCACCGGGTGATTGTGGGTGAAATTCCCAAGCAAGATAGCATAAGATAGCAATATAGAGATATATGATGTTATATCCTCTGGTAAACTAACATAGCTATGGAAAATCACCATGTTTAATGGGAAAATCCACTATACATGGCCATTTTCAATAGCTATTTTGACATAACCAGAGGGTATATCCCATCCCGACCCAAGATGTCCATGTCAATTGTCATAGGTCAATGTCTTGGATGAGAACACCTTTGAGGCGGATCAAGGGTGGCACTTTGGTGTCGTGGAAAAAAGCCTCAATGAGTGCAGTTAAGTGGGATAGTCATGGGATAGTCATGGGATATTCATGGGATATTCATGGGATATTCATGGATGTTGAATGGAACATTAATTGGATAATGAATGGATATTGATGGGATAAATGGAACATTCATCGGGCTCTATTATACAGTTAAAAGCCTGAATTACCAGTGATTTTGATTGTTATTTCTACGGGGTGACAACTGACCATAAATGGGGTGACTTACTGACATAGAACTGGAAAAGGGCTTTAATTGTGGTGAGACATGTGCTTTCTTACCAAACAATGACGAGATGTGACCAGTCCTGTGCTGCAAGTATTTCTTGCGACTGGATGATCTGATGATCTCATGTTCGAGTAGAACTGTGAAGGTTTTTTCCGTGCTTTAGGATGTACATTTAAATTTCATACAAATTTCTCCCCCTTCCAAAAAAAAAGGTAAGGCTTATCATTTCCAATACTTGGTGGTTTATCCCGCTTAGTAAATGGGTTATAATCCACTAAGTGGGATGAGCCACCAAGTAACTAATGATCAAAAACCCGCCGTGGCTGACCGCAATGGCGACTTTGCGCCGATCGACTCTTCGGATCCCATTTTTGTTGGGCCACGCGATGGGAACACGGTGCATCCAACGTCAACTGGATCTCGTGGACTACCCCAGTTGGCAAAAATCACCTGGAAGATCTGGAAGCCAAGTGACATCAAGTGACATCAAGTGACATCAAGTGACCCTGGAGCCGGATTTGTGAACATGGCGCGAAAAAAAAAAAACAGCCGTTTGGCGCCATGTCGCCAAGTCGGGGATACTCCAAGTTTGCGGAGAAAAATGATGGTCAAGCAAGAGATGGTTGGCGACTCTAGTTCCAGACAGGCCGCTATTTTGGGTGACAAGGTGGTATGCTTTTCCTATGGTTTTCCTATAGTTTTCCTATGCTTTTCGCAATTGTCCTATGGTTTTCCTATGTGCATCTTCATATATACTTTCATTAGCTGTCTTACAACCTTGCATCCATATTAATCCATATACAGATGGACAATGTTCTGCCAAAAGGTTAATTTACATCATTTACAGATAAGACAGGTACTGTAATGTGTTCCACTAAACATCCATGCGATTCCACTACATATACTTGCTGTTTGCATATACGCATATATACATGTTTATATTTGTAGCATATCACGCAAAAAGAAACGCAAAAGAGTTGAAAGGTTGGAACCTATGGGTCAACATCATCCATGCTATCCTGGAAATACGATTCAATCTGTTTGAGGACCCCTATGCTCTGGAGTAATATAGCTTTGGAATGATCGAACATATTTGATGATTTACCTAAATATTGGTAACAGGAAATTTCAATTACCAGAAGGTACTGTAGATGCTTTACATTATTTGTAGATTGTAGATGTGTCCCAATATATTCACTCACTAAAGATAGATGACATTTCCCATTGAGCATCTATGGATTCCCACAAAACAGACTCTGGTCGGTGGTTTGAAATATGTTTTTTTGTTTCAAGAACACCCGGAAACAAATAAAACAAAAACATATTCGAATTGTGGGCCCGCAAGTTATCAGTTTGTTTAGTATCACCCTGTGAACTAGTTGGTGATATCCTCCATAAACCCAACAGGTCCCTGTGGCCGCTGCAGCGCGATCCTTGAGCCGGGACCCAACGGGACAAACTCATTGGGAAACCCCAAAGGTGAGATGTGCCATGATGAAAAAATGGATTATACGTTTTTTTTTAATTGATTGATATATCAAGATATGTCACTAATCATATAACCATTTATTTGTATTTCATGGGGTTGAGGAACCAACTTATAACTGGGGGGACACCAACAACATAGAAAGTTATGCCACCAAATTACAAGGATTACAGAAGATGGAAATGGGTTAAACCTACGAAATCCCAGATTGGGGGAGGATGGACATTGATATATCCTAGCTATTTTGGCAACTGCAGGGTGCAGGTCTTGACTCAAAACCACAACACTTTTATTGGGGAATGGTTTGAACATGCTTGAACTGCTATAGATGAATTATTCTGTGCATGTTCTAGTTGATGTTGTCATGTAGTCAATGGTATTCAATGTTATGCATTGGCCTATGTTGGCCTTAAGTCGGATAATTCTCACTGTCGTCACAGCAGCATATTTTTCGAGCGATAAGTGGACGTTGCTGACGTTGCTCAGCTGGTTTGGATCCCGATTTCTTCCAGTTACACGGTGTTATGTTGATTTGTATGTAGAAATATCTTCAAGGGATTAGGATAGCCAACTAGTGACCACCTTTGAGATCACCAATGGGCATCAACTGCAAATAGTTGAGCGTGAATATCAATGTAGCCAGCAACTGGATTTCGGATCAACCCAGATAGTTTGGAAGCCCAGTGGTGGCGATTCGCCCAGTGTCTCAAGATTCTTGTAAGGTGATGTTTCGTGATTTTCCAGTTTTTTGTTGGCCATACTTGGTGCCCAACTTCGGAATATATAGCTGGGGCTTATGGTGGGGGTTATGGTAGATTCATCTATATCTGGTTGGTGGTTTGGAACATGACATAACATGACTTTTATGACTTTCCATTCAATTGGGATGATGATCCAATCTGACTCATATGTTTCAGGGGGGTAGGTCAACCACCAATTAGATATTCATAGGATTTCTAAACCAACACATCTGGGAGGTACCAAGCTGTTCAAGACGTGCCCCCAAAATTGAATTGCAGATCCCTCACTGGTAACGGTCACATCACTATCATCACTGGCACTTCTTCGTGGTTTTATTAACCAATTGGTGGATTAGTTTTTTTTTTATTTGTCCATTGAGTTGGGAATTTCATACTCCCAACTGACGTTCATATTTTTCAGAGGGGTTGAAACCACCAACCAGACTATGTTTATTGTCCACCCTATTGTTGGGCATGGCTCTGAGCAGCAAGGCCACCCGCATCCCTTGATGTACCTGGCCACCTCTGATGAGGCGGGTTAGAGTTGATGGGAATAATGCTGGAGATCTATCCGTTACATGGTGTCATCAAACGTGGCTAGAAAATCATGAACCATATCCACCATTTAGTTCGATGAATTGCTTCATAAATATGTCCGTTTTTATAGTTGTCAGCGATGTTTATGGATTCAGCCATTTAGTTCGATGATTGTTCCCAGCGAAGCAAACCTCCGCTGGGAAGCTGATGTTCCAGCTGCCCGGCATGGGGCATTCCGTTTTCTCATTGGTGGCAATTGTTTCATTGAGGAACGATGTTTTGATCCATAGATTTATAAAGGATACAACATTTGTTATTCATTGACGTGTGTTGGTTCAGAAACCACCAGAAACCCCATAATATATAGATACATATAAATAATTACATTAATTTTAAACCCCCAGAAACCCCCAGAAACCCCATATAAAAACGTTTAAATACATATAAATGCATCATATTTTCATACGATCAATTAATATCTAAAAAAAATCGTCGTTGACCTCCTGAAATGAACTACCATTTTTTTGTGATGCACAGCCAGGGGGCCAGGGATATACCTCCACCCATGGAGGCATAGGCGGAGGTATGTGGAGGTATATCCCTTGAAACTATCCTTTTTTGGGGACACACCCATATATCCCATATCATTTGCTTGGCCATATATCCCATTCTATCCCCATGTCCCTATTATATCCAATGTTTATATATATATATATATATATATATGTGATTCATGTTTTTCACCAGCCGCTGTATCCTCATTGTATACATTATACATCATTACATATATATTTATATGTCATATGTATTATGTATATGCACACAGTACATCCAACTTACATCCTTTAACAATCATATTCCATTTATAGAGTATAAACATCATATATATATATATATATATATATATATTGCATGTTGTTATCCCACTACATCCCATGTTTCATGGGATTGACAAAATAACTATGTTCATCAATTGTAACTTTTAATAACAATATATTTACCATTTATGTAACCATTTTTGTTTGTGATATATAACTTAATTTATATTTATAGCAAAGTTTCTAATAGATATAGCCATACATATTTGTAATATATTCTTATACCTATATCTATAATACTGGTTAAATATAACCATATATTCAGATATATGGTTCATTAGATATATGATATAACCATATATTTTTCATGAACATATTATAACCAGAACATTCTAACTATATACTACGTAGAGATATATAATGAATAAATATGGTTAATGATCATTCCATATGTTATATAATGATCTAACTGTCCATATGCCATGGCGCCATGTTGAGTTTCTGTCTGTGCCGACGGCCAGTGCATCTTTGTGGTGGCCATCCCCTGGCACGGCCTGGCTGTGAAAGACGAGGCGGGGCTTCGTGGTTTCGGGTAGGAAAAACCGATGTTTCTAGAAAAAATGGTGGATCTTCAGTGGATTTTATGGATGATTTCAGTTTGATTTTTAAAGTTTCATGGATGATTTCAGTTTGAGATGTTTAAGTTGATCTGCCTACATTAAGCATGGTGATTGGATAGATCTGCTTTTTTTTTGCCACGGTGATCTTTATAACAACAAAGATGGTGACTGGATGCAGGGATTTAACCAACAAACATGGCCGTATTCATATATCCAACATTTTAAGTCTATAAACAAGGAATGGATGGCACTTTTACGATCTTTTATGGACAAACAACTATTTTGTTGCCTAAATACCTGCAGGACTTTGAAGGGTGCAAAATCTACAACAGTTTGTGAAAAGGATTACCAACATGTGTGGTTCGCACTGTTTTGTTTGTCTTTTTTCCATACCCAAACAAGAAAGCACACTTTACAGGCAGTTTGATGTTTTAACCCACCAATTTCTTTATCATGATGGCCTCATTACGGCCACACCATAGATGATTGTCTTTATATGTTGTATCCCCGAACATGATTTTGTCTCACAGTGACATGGAAGGTGGTGTCCTCTCACCTATAAGCTGGTTTGTAAACCCAATGAACTACGGCTAGATTTACCGTCCAAACCCAACTTATATTGGTTATATAGCATCTTAGCCAACCCGTCGGGCACTAGAGTTATGGCTCTTTACCATTTAGCTTTGCCACTTACTGGTGACAAAAGGGGTTATCATTCCATGAATGGGGTTATAAATGGTTTCAAGAAGCTATGACTTATAACTACTTATAACTTATAACTGGCATATAAAGGGTTCTGTATGTGCGGGTCACAGCTGGCCTCCAGGATTTTTTCACCTCTGTGACATACCTCTTGCGTGACGCCACGCCCATGGACGGGCGGTGGGGACCATGGGGATGTCTACGAGTGGAGCTGAAAAATGCTGGAAACAACATGTGCTGAGCTTCCAGACCCTGATTTGATTATATAGAATGATCTATCTATAGTGATCTATATGTTACTAATAGTATATAGTGATGAATAATAAGTTTATATGACAAATGAGATCACCTTTTTGTGGAGCTTCGATAGTTACACATTTTTTGAAGGTCAACCGAGGTCAGGGTATCGGTGCTGGTGAAGAGCGAGCCGGGCCACTGAACCAAATGAACAATTACTGCAAGACCTACGAAGATAGAGGCCAACTGCCAACTATCAGTTTTTTGCTGCCTAAGAATGTATTGCTGGATCCATCAGGGATATTATATTTACCAATGATTTGCCAATCTGATGCCAATCTGATGCCAATCTGCATCCACACCATGCATGGTCTCCGCCAGTTTTCGATGGAGTTTCCCGGCGACAGGAGCCATGTCCTATTTCGAGCGTCCAGCTCTTCAATTTGGACGTGAGACAAGCTGTTGGGAAACCTAGCTGGGCGGCTAGGCTAGACTGGACTGGAAGACCGAAACCAAGGGGCCCGAAATGTGCATTGGTGGGCGCGGAATCGGAAACTGAAACCATGTGTTTTTACCATCATTGAACATTGGCATGTCCGGCATGTCATGTAGATTTTCCCTTTATATAATTAATCGTGGGTGTGTAGCAATGTCGACTAGTCACTTGAGGTATAGTAACTCTTCACAATATCGCAATTTCTATATCAATCCTTTGCATCTAAGCATATCCCGAGTTGTCCGAATGCACAGCATGTGCAACAGCAGTGTGCAACTGTTCAGTTGTTTCCATCTTAAATCCAGCAAGAAAATTCTAGAGACACCACATCCACCTCACCAAAAGTGATGGTGAAGAAACCGGATCATCACAAAGATGAATTTAAGTTTTGATTTACTCAGAAGCGTGTATGTTTTTGTTTTTACCGAGTTCACCTGAAAAAAAAATCCGAGATCCCCAATTCCAAGAAATTGACAAACATGTGCCAATGGACATATAATCTTTGGAAAATCATTCTACTATTTGACATTACAATGGGACATTTTCTGATGCTCACCGTCACCAGTATTCCAAAATATATAATTCCAATTAATATAGTATAATATAATTCAGCCGGAGGAATGATGGACTGCAATCAGTTACTAACCAGTTAGCTACACACCAGCCATTCCAGTGATCTATAGATTGCTATAGACATGTGCAGCTTCCCCCAGTCGTCCAGGTGCGGCCTTGCAACGTGGACGCATCCCCGCTAGCGGTCTCGAGTCCCAGCGGAGTTGAAACTCTTGAGAGAAGCTTTGAGTCGCTGGTCATCTTTTCATCGGAACTTATGTCTATTTCTGGGGGCGATTTTATGGGATTTTGTTGGGATTTCACATGGTTGAATGGTGATGGATTGGGACTTCAATAGGATTAGAACTCATTAACACTGCGATCTTTGGATCAACTGGAACAAGTCTCCGAAATCTTTAGCGGAAAAAATGTCACAGGAAATTCAAGGTTTAAATCTATAAGCCGCCATATGGGCGTTCCATAAATGGGGGATCCCCAAAAGGCTTGGTTTATAATGGAAATCCTATTAAAGTTGATTATCTAGGGGTACCCCCGGGTACCCCATTTTAGGAAACCTCCATATCAAGACTTGGTTTAGGGGAACATCTAGAGGAAAGCCTTCTAGAGTATTTGAAGGTGAGAAGCATCAGGATTCCCTGAAACCAATCCAGTGAACATCATATTTGGGTCGTATCCCAATGTTCCATGAGTATATACAATCCAATCCATACAAGGTGGTATCGCATAGTTGGCTAAGTTAATTTCTATCCAACATCACAATGGTGTGTGGGGAGATATCGAAGAAGTTGGGGGGGTTCATTGGGGTTCATGAACCAACAAACACAACTGGGCGGGGACCGCTTGAACGACATATACCTATGTGGTTACTGAGATCTCATGCAAGGTGAGGTCCCCAGATAGCTGAGTTGACTTATAGCGTGGCGAATTCATGCGAATTCTATGGTTTATGAAACAATCGAAGTATACTGAATGGAGTTCATACAATTCATAGATCGGCAAACATCACTGGGGTCTGACCTTCTGGGATTTGTTCACCACCTTAAAGCCGCAGTCAAAGCCCTTCACCAGTTGTTTTTATGAATATAATTGGTGTTTTACTTGGTGGTTCATCCCGCTTAGTAAATGGGTTACAACCCCAGTTATAAGTGGACTAAGCCTACTTATCCCATGTACAACCAGGGTTAGAACCCACTTACTAAGTGGGATGAGTCACCAAGTAACTTCATAAATGGGGTGACATCATCTGACATCCATCACTGAAAAAACTAGTATTTCGTTGGTTTTTTTTGGCATCAAAAAAAGTGAGTCTGCCACTCCAAGCTTCACCAGATGGGCAAGACTCCGCTGCACGTGATGGACTTCTCCTCTCTCTCTGTCCGGACGCCAAGGGGCCGAGCGGATGATGATCCACCAACAAAGGCCCAGCGGAAGCTGGCTTATATATATATATTATATATACATGTATATCTATAGTGATATATATATATATATTATACATACAGTAATGCGTATTATATATATAAATACACATAAGGTGTAGATAGATATAGAAAAGTTATAAGTCACTGAAGTAAGATTTTGCTGTTCTATGTTTTTTCAAGGTTGCCATTCAGACACTCACTCGCCATGGGATTTGAAGATGTCCTCAGGAACCGATCCATTGAAATATCGCTACCCCAGGTCGGAATCGCTTGGTTTAGTAACTACATCTTCCAAAGGTTTATGGTAGCCTCATCTTCCTACCCAGATTTGTAACTAATTCCAAAGTCAGAAGTTATCTAAGAAGTAACTGGAAGGGTCAGAGTAAATGATATATGTGTAATCCCTTCCCCCTAATACCAACCCCTCCAAATAATAAACACCTCAGGTAGTGTTTATTATTAGGGGGCATTTGTTATTAGTTATTAGGCTTCCCCCTAATAGTAAATTTAAAACCCTAATATAAAAAACTATTTTGTTCTATTTCAAAATCGATTAGATTTCCTTCCAAAATCTAATTAGAATATTGCCAAAAATTGGATGTTGAAGCTTCCCCTTGATATCAAATTAAAAACCTTAATTAATGTAAAGTACTGTTTTTTTCGACCTTAAAGTACGGACCCTGATAAAAAACACCATGGGGTTGACTAGTTTTTTTTTTTAATATCCGGGGTCGAAACCCTGAAATGGTAGCTTCGTTTTTAAATCGTTTTCCAAAGGGGGTCTAGCTGATAAATCAAATTGGCCAACCTCAAATTTTCCAAAATTGCAGACGGACCCAACAGTTCTTATCTGGTTGGTGGTTTGGAACATTTTTTATTTTCCATTTCATATATGGGATAATCCTTCCAATTGACTAATATTTTGACGTTCATATTTTTCAGAGGGGTAGGTATACCACCAACCAGTTATCATTTGGGGGGGTTTAGTAGTAGGGGGAAGGGATTAATTCATTGGATCTTTTTAACCACTGGAGAGACACCTTCTTTGGTATTTTCACCAACCAAGAGAAAACACCATTTTTGGGGTCCGAACTTTGGTGATTATCACTATAGTATATATCTATGTCTGGAAAAATCTGAAATACCAAGGGTGTTGTTCTATGAATAGGAGCTAAAGTAAATCCTACCGATTCTTTTTGGGTTGAACATGCATCTAGACTTCCAAACAACTCCTCAAAAGTTAGATTTCAGATACCCTCTGATAAACATACAAAAAACTATGAAAATCACATGTTTAGTGGGTAAATCAACTGTAAATTGCAATTTTCAACAGCTATTTTGACATAACCAGAGGGTACCTTCTCCCAAGGTGTTTTGAAGTCTAAGATACAACCCTGAAAGTCAAATGACTCATGTAATCCACCAGAGACTCGGGATGATATGACCTATAGTATTGCATCATGGTGCTTTAGTTATAATTTGATCCTCTACCAAAGCATCAAACCATACTAATCTAATATGTATATATATATTATATTAGTATATGTATGCAAAATTACATTTATACTATACAATATTGATATATACTCTGTTATGTGATAATATAACACGTGTTGATTTTTAATGCTGATCCACATTGCTTCTAATCATATTAGAATTGCATCTACTTTATCGACACTTCGTTATTATTCTAGAGTATACTATACTACACTTTACTAGACTATACTATGATATGCGTTATCATGCTAGACTATACTATAACTATAACTATAAGTGTAACTAAAACAACAAACACTAGAAATAAAACTCTAACTCTAAGTATAACTACTACAACTACAACATATATACCATTTACTATAACTATCACTATATACTATTCTATATACCTTACTTTACCATACTATACCAAGGTTTCCACTGGACGCTGGATGCCCGGGAAGCTCGCGACGGAGATGAGCGCTGCAGCGAACCAACGGTGTCCTGGTTTCGATTCATGTGTTTGATAAAATGAGAATCTGGGAAATGATGTGAACATGGCGATGATAGCTACAATTCATATACAATAAGCAGCTTAACACCCAGAGACAGTGAAAGAAAACTATAAGAACTGAGAACTATAGTGATGATATGGAATTAAATGATCGTTATAAATGATTTGGAATTATGAAACAACCATCAGTTGGGAATACATATCTTGGAACAAATGGACTATAATTTATATGAGCTAACATGAAAAAAAGATATAGTAACTATAACTATATATATATAATATATAACTATGTTTATGTGATGTACTCTAAAATATGTATGTATATATATATATCCACAGTATGAATACATATTCTTTTGGGATATTCATAAGGAAATACCAATCATAAACCATCACCAAGAAACATGGGTCAACCGGCACAGCTCGCCATTTCTTGTTCAGGGTGCCATTTGGTTGACCAGGAAACAGGGGCGGTCAAGTACGAAACATTGGGGAGTTTGTGACTAGCGTTAACAATGGCTGCTTGCAGATATGAATAACATCTGGTTATTTAACATGGCCATGGAAAATCACCATGTTTAATAGGTAAACCATCTATAAATGGGCCATTTCCCATGGCTATGTTAAATAACCAGATGGTAACATGGTTAGTAATTGCTAAATGGTTTAGTGTCAACAAGGGGTCCTGGGTACCAACCATTTAGTATCAGCATGGCTATACTTAGGATATGTGTTAGCAAGTGGCTACTAGTAGCTATCAATTCCTACAACCAGGAGACATGCATATCTCAAAGGAATGGGTCAAAATCAGCCGGCCGGCGACTGTCAGAAAGTGTGTTTTTTTTTTAATGTAAGGCAATTGATTCTCCCAAATATGCTGGATGGAAACAACACTGCAACCAATGGCATGGTTTTGTGTGCAATCCTTACAAAAAAAAATCATGTTTTTTGTTTGGAATGTTTGTTGAGACCAGCCCAAATCCAACGCAAGCTGATAGAAAATCGAATTTCGTCGCCAGGAACACATGGATCGTTCTCAGTTCGTTGGAATTATTCATGGGATATCCACGGGGATTGTTCATGGAATGTAGAACTTATACAATCAACATCAATTTATCAACTATTGGACGAAATTGGATGGTATACGGTTTATGTGGATGGTCATCAATTCATGAGATTTCTATATCCAATATGTTTGGATTTGGCATGGGATGATCGTGCCACAAAAAAATGCCATGTTACCGCAGCACACATGGAGAGCTGGTCATGTGGGGTCAAAAATGCGACCGAACAGGATTCCAAAGCAGAACTGAGGATTGAACCTTGAAATTGGTCAATCTTACATGGATACTTTAATCCTTTAGTCTTTTGGTATCAATGGGAATATCTACTAACCAGCAAAAAAAAATGCAGGGTACCTAAGATTGGCAATGCAAAAATGCATGGATCATTGGATGAAAATCGGATGACTGTCCCAATCAGCTATAGTGGTTCGTTTCCCTTTTTGCTCCAATTTCGAAAGACCGACGACTTGACTTGAACCATGGAGGCGCGTCACTCCAGTGATATATTGGGAATATACCTTACTCAACAGTTACGAAGAATTCTGCAAGTTTCAGACTATAGCATGCTGGTATGAGACTGGTTATTCTGCAATTACAACATCCAAAAACGAGGGGTGCATTCCGGCACGGGCACCCCAAGGGTTGTTCAGGAGTTTCCCCAAGGTTTTTCGACTGGGCCAACAAGGGATGAGGAAAAAGTCAGGACTTGACAGCCCAAAAGCTGTTTTCGTGTGGCGCAGTCTAGTAGCTCTAGTTTCTCAACCGCCACCATCATTTTTTTACAGGCTGTTTTTAGTTAAGTGATTTCTAGGGTAGATGTTGCAGTTCTGGCGGAACGAATCACTAAAATGACCAATGTCAAGGCCTGGAGTTTCATTGCTAAGCACAACATTAAATCTAAAGGACATTAAAGCACAACATCCCCAATATGCCCATAATATCCCATAATAATATCATGTTTATTATGTATCATTAATCCAATGTCCCCATATTATCCCCCGAAATCAGAGCACAAAATTCTCAACACAAGGGACATGATTAGTTCATTGTCAGTTCCCCGCAATATCCCCATCATTATATGTTTTTATTATCCTCCTTGGGGTGGGCCCAATAAGCTAATCTTGGGCCGAAGATTGTAGCCCATGGGTCCTCCGATGTCTACAACATCCACAACTAGTTGGATTAGTTAAGTGGTGATCTGCCCAGGAATCATAGCCAAAGGTATAGCTTAGCTCACGGGTAAGTAGCCTTAGTCTAGCTTTGTCCAGTTAAACCATTGGGGTGAACTAAGCCGCTGACAATGAGCTCAGGGTAGTTCGCCACCAAATAGGGTTAATTTGGGTTGTAACTCAGTTAATGTTCTGCGGGCCCGGTCCTTGTAACCCTTTTGGAAGATCCTTTTTGGGGTCCGTAGAGTGGTGGCTCCTGTGTGGGATGTGTTTATTGAAAATAGCCAAACATCTACAAGTCCCAGGACATTAGATTTCTTGCATCCCAGACCCATCTTGACATTGCTTGAAACGTTTTGTTCTTAGCTGACCCCCGAGGCAGGGTCCAACATCGGTTCCTGTAAGGCTGAAAGCTTTTGAGCGCTGTCAGATGTGTGTCGATATGATATGTTAGGTATGGACTCAACATTGTCAGGGAATGGCAAACCCTGCAGCGCAGAGAGCCTACCTATGCACCAGTGGATTTCATGGTATACTGGTTCCCCTTTGCAGAAAGCCGACTAGTAAAAGCTCCTGTGCACCGCTTCAATAGAGCAGACAGTTTCAATGTTTGAGAATTGTAATCCATATAGATTTCCAAAGACCTAGTGAGAAGATATTCGAATCCCCCAGACCTATCCAAATCAGCTTCTAAAGAGGTGTTTGGAAGTGATAGGGAATGTATTCATGTTAAAAAAGCGCTCTTTTACAATGTCACTTGAACAACAAGTGCCACGAAGCATCAAACTCCCGCGACCTTGGGGACATTGGCACAAGAAAAGTGAGCCATCCATGGCTACCACCGGGAAAAAGAGACCTGTTCAAGATAAGTGCTATGACTGCTGGCGGTCTCAACTATGGGTCATCTTCATGGATTAACCGTGACATGGCTCAACGGAAGTTGAAACAGACAGCGAGTGGGCAAGGCTATTTGCTCAATTTGCTAAAATTAGCGTGTTGACATTGAACTGCGTATTTTTACATGAAACGTCCCTCAGTCAATTGTCCGTCCTTCTCACGTCAATTGTGCACTCGTTCCGCCCCTGCAGAGGCATGACACAGCAGTGTGCAGGATTTGGCCCCAGATGCTCTGTCAAGGTGGGTTTCCAGCGACGATCTTACAAGGCCCCCCGAGCAGATTCATTGCCATGTCTGCGTCGCCTGCGGGCTCAAAGGCAAAAAAAATCTGATGCGCAGTTGGCTTGGTTTGGACAGTGCATTTGTTTGTTCAAGACTGTTAAAAGGAAAATTGATGAACATTGCCACAATAGTGGGGAAAAGCCCGCTAACGTTGACGGTGAATTTCCCCTTCGCGTCGCCGCGCATGTCCCATCATGTCCGATATTGATGTTTCTGTAAAGTTTTGTTCCCGAGAGCGTCTGGGCGCAGGGTTCTTCCAATAGTGGGGGTCTGTAAAACATCTTCTCATCTTCAAATCTTCTTATCTTCACATCTTCTCATCTTCACATCTTCTCATCTTCACATCTTCTCATCTTCTCATCTTCACATCTTCGCATCCTCACATCCTCACATCTTCACATCCTCGCATCTTCACATCTTCTCACCTTCACATCTGCTCATCTTCATCTTCTCATCTTCACATCTTCTTATCTTCACATCTTCTCATCCTCACATCCTCACATCTTCACATCCTCACATCTTCACATTTTCTCACCTTCACATCAACATCTGCTCATCTTCACATCTGCTCATCTTCACATCTTCTCATCTTCACATCTGCTCATCTTCACATCTGCTCATCTTCACACCCTCACATCTTCACACCCTCACATCTTCACATCTTCTCGTCTTCACGTCTTCACATTCTCTCTTGCCCTCTCTTGCTCTCTTGCCCTCTTGCTCTCTCGTTCTTTTCTATTTCTCTCTTGAAGGCGCGGGGCAGTGCCAACGAGACGGCACAAAACGCAACCCTTTCGCACGAAACGAGCTTCGATCGCCAAACACTAATGTAAAATTGCGATTCCTGGCGTCCAACCGCAACCGTTTCGCACGAAATGAGGTTCGATCGACGAAAACTGAGGTAAAAATGCGATTTGCAAGTTGTCCGGCGAACTCTTTCGCACGAAATGAGGTTCGATCGTCAAAAAATTATGTAAAATTGCGATTTCTGTGGCGTCCAATCGCAACTCTTTCTCGCACGAAATGAAGTTCGATCGCCAAAAACTGATGTAAAATTGCGATTACTCTTGTCCAATCGCACAACCGTTTCGCACGAAATGAGGTTCGATCGCCAAAAAATGAGGTAAAATTGCAATTCCTCTTGTCCAATCGTAACCCTTTCGCACGAAATGAGGTTTGATCGCCAAAAACTGAGGTAAAATTGCGATTTCACGGGTCCGGTCTCTGTGTGTAAACGTGTTTGCGTGTACTGTGTGTAAAAGCGTCTGTGTGTAAAAGTTTCTCTGTGTAAAAGTTTCTGTGTGTAAAATCGTCTGTGTGTAAAAGCTTCTGTGTGTAACAGTCTCTGCGTGTGAACGTGTTTGCGTGTACTGTGTGTAAAAGCGTCTGTGTGTAAAAGTTTCTCTGTGTAAAAGTTTCTGTGTGTAAAAGCGTCTGTGTGTAAAAGCTTCTGTGTGTAACAGTCTCTGCGTGTGAACGTGTTTGTGTAAAACTGTCTGTGTGTAAAAGTGTCTGTGTGTAAAAGTGTTTGTGTGTAAAAGTCTCTGGGTGTGAAGGTGTTTGTATAAAACTGTCTGTGTGTAAAAGTGTCTGTGTGTAAAAGTGTCTGCGTGTAAAAGCGTCTTTGTGTAAAAGTCTCCGGGTGTGAAGGTGCGTGTGTGTGTGTGTAAAAGCGTCTGTGTGTAAAAGCGTCTATGTGTAAAAGGGTCTGCATGTAAA
>Ga0126342_10006723_pt1 | contig 20449 bp, 16 predicted proteins | sample Cyp1metagenome_FD_92528 | JGI IMG/M metagenome (GOLD analysis project Ga0126342, IMG submission 92528) | Coral microbial communities from Lord Howe Island, Old Settlement Bay, Australia - Cyphastrea 1 metagenome | ecosystem: Host-associated > Invertebrates > Cnidaria > Coral ...
GCGGAAGCGCAATTGATTTTCCTTGATATGGGCACTTGAGCCAAACATTGCGTTTGGCGGTCAATCCCTTGAAATACAATGGGAAGTATGTATACTGTATTCCCATCTAGTCCCCATTTGCAGCTAATATATATATATATATATAATTATGTATTATTATTTATTTATTTATTTATATATATATATATATTGTAGTTGTCCAATAGTTGTCCCCTTCTTAACAGGAGCATATCCCCATTCTCCGCTGACAAGTCCCAGAGGCCAAGCGCTGTTCACTCACCGTTTTTCGGGAGATCAATCGCACCTGGCAGCCCAAGGTTGAGGAGATCCTGACCGTCGCGGCGACCGTTGTTGGGCAACGAAAAGTGGCCGAAAACCCCCCAGAAAATGGAGTTTAAAGCATTGAAAAGGAGAAATTATGGGCACTTTGATCATGAAAGCCAGGTGAAACTGAGTGAATTTAGATGGACATGTATCTACATTTTCGTGGATGAAGGTCGTGTAACAAGTTTTTTGATGTTTTTTGGGGAGTTGAAGCCAACCAGAATGGCAGGACTTTGCCTGCATTTCTGTAACTAGAGCAAAGGCATGAATATCAAAATGTATCCATATCAACTGCCCCGTTCTGACAGAATGCCATAAATGTGTTGGGGGTTTTCCCTTGAGCACGGCCGAAAAGACGGAGCAGCTCCACGAACGGTCTGTGAACCAACAGAAGTAGATCTGATACGAACGGTCCTCCATTACTAGCAACATGAAGCAACAAATCAACCACTTTAAAACCGTTAACCACACATAACCACACCACATTCGAAAAAAACAAGTCGTTTTTAAACAGTTTTAAACAAACCGCTGCGTCTTGACCAACACTTCCTGCTCTGCCAAGAAACTGCTTCAGTTGCGGGCCACTCTTGTTGATGATCACCCAAAACCTCAAGAAACGTGGCAGGTAGCTGGTCCAAGACTTCTGCCTGCAGGTTGTTTCCCAGATTTTGTCCAGAGGACTTTGTTCAAAAGGAATCAACACATAGTTCATGTCAAAACCCACGGTTTCCCATAGATTTGTCCTTGAATACATCTAGTGATTGCTGGTTGATCACGAGGATGAACTGTATAATACTGTATATGACATATACATACCACCCAACCCAACGGCACCCGTCAGAGATTCGCCCCGTTTCTGGGACAACTTGGATGGCTCAACGCCGTGGAAAAAAATCTGGCTTCCAGGGTTCCAGCCGCATTTTTCAGGGCGATCCATCGGTCCATCCCATTTAGTAAGCGGTAAGTGGGGTTATAAGCTACTTATAAATGCGAAAATCATAGATAATCATAGGCTCGTTGGTGTACCTACCCCTCTGAAAAATGATGGAGTTAAAGTCAGTTGGGATGATGACATTCCCAATATGATGGGAAAGTCATAAAAGTCATGTTCCAAAGCACCAATCAGAAAACTTACTTTTTAACTTGTCAAATCAGGTTTAACATGTCTTACCTTCCGAGATAGAACTAAGCTTAGATTAGAGAATCTATCATGAAGTTAGCTCCTTGCTTTCCCATTTAAAGGGGAATATACAACCACAGCTCCCAACAGCTCCACGTCCAGAAAAACTCTCCTGAACTATGCATGTTTTGCCCCCTTAAATTCGCCAGTAATAAGATGCAATAACCACAAATCATCTGGGTAATTTAAAATATGTCACTCACCTGAAATGTTACCATCTGGTTATTTAACAGTTCGCCATGGAAAATCACCATGTTTCAGTTCGGCAAACCATCTATTTCGATTAGGGCCATGGCTTCCATGGCTTCCCCGGATCCATTAGGATCCATTCACCGCCAGTGGTGCCACCGAGAAGCCGATCTGGCACCACCATATGCACCTGCATCACATCCTGTTGCAGGCTGGAAGGCAAGACCTCACCTGGGCGTCGTGGCGTTGCGAAACCGCCTTGAAACGAACCCGGGAAAATTTTCAAAACGTACCATTCGGCGAAATTTCGATGCACCCAGTTGTTTGAAGTTACAAGGTGGTGTCCCGATGTGCCGCCTATAGGTAGCCAAGTTGGCTTATACACGTGTTAAATAGGATGTACTGCAATATACAGTGTACCCTCTGGTAATTTAACATAGCTATTGAAAATGGTCATTTATAGTGGATTTTCCCATTAATAATGGTGATTTTCCATAGCTATGTTAGTTTACCAGAGGGTATCTATTTATAAACCAACTGACAACTGGAGGGGCGCCACTTTGCATTGCTCGTTCAGTCAGAATTCCAACCAACTGGGATGATCCTTGAACTTGGTATTTGAGTTGTAGCCCTCATTACAAGGATACCTGGGAATCTGTCTATGAATATCACCAAAAAAACATGCAATGTAGAAAAGAACATGATAAGATCAGTTGGATTAAACATATCACATAAAGGGTGTGTTGAATAATCACTAGCACGAATAAACCTGTTGAATCATCACAAGCATGAATTAAATCTGGTGCATCACAACTAGAATGAATTGAACATCATGGCTTGATGTTCTATGACGCAGCCATGATGAAAACAACAAAGATTGCTTGAGCCAACGCTTCCGTTCAGTATCCTTCATCTAGGATCCCTTCCCAACCCCAAGATATGAAGCTGTAGTTTGATCTGTTCACAATTCAACACCATTCATTCAACACGTATTTTTCCCCGAAAAAAATCTTAGATGTTTTTTTCCCCAAAGATTTCTTAGATTTTCCTAGGGTTAAAAAAAAAAAAACATTCCGTCCTGGAAAGCGTTTCCCAGGTGCTATGGGAGAACATCATCGACATCGAGCGCTTGGAGTTCAAGGCTGGTACCTTAACGGGTAGAGCTCGACCACCAGGGGGAACAGTCGCGGAAAGTCATCGGGGATTCGGGAGTCATCCCCAAGTTATCCAAGTCCCATTGATACATCCCATGTTTTTTATGGTTGAAAATTATGTTTGAATCAACCAAGTAGTCGTCTAAGTTTGGTTGAGCAATTTCTATCCATTGCAATGTTTGATGGAGATTTACTTGGTGAATTTGACTGGGAATTAGATGGAACAGGAGGAAAACAAATGATGCATGCACCAGTAACACCAGTATGGATTGGATGTTTTTCCTTTTGAACTACCCAGAGTTTGCCTCTGCCATGATTATCTACTTTTTCATGTGATCTTCATCGTCTTAACCAAGCGTGGCCAGCAGCTTACCCTTGTGTCGCCACGTTGCCGGTTGCCCCGGCAGCGGCACGCTCAGTGGGCTCGGCGGCGGGGGAGGCGGTGGCTTTTCGGGGGTCGCCGGGGTCGCCTGCCACGGTGCCATGTGGTGCCCCATAGTTGGCTGAGTTGGCGAACATAGGCGATGCAACCATAGCTATATCACTATCCACCAACGTGAAACTAACTTAATTATATACATCTATATACCATTATCTACTATATACCATCGTGTTTTTGTTGATTGATATAACTATGTATACATAGTTATGCTATAGCGTTTATGGTGATTCTGGATTGATAAATCAACTTACAACTGCGGGCGTACCATATTGCAGAGCTCTTGGTCCATGTCTTTAGTTCTAGCTATGGTGCCATTATGCATAGAACAATGCTCTTCGTTCATGTTATCATCTTACATCTTTACCTTTGGTGAATAGTTCAAATGATTCAAATGAATAGAAACTCAAGATATGGATTTGTATTGATAATTGGGAATACACATGGGGATACCTCAAAATTGCAATAGGTGTAAATTAGTACATGCAGGGATAGATACAGAACACTACTTCCCAAGCCTGATTTGCAGGATCGGTTCAAGGATTTGTTGCAGGTTTGATTGATTACATTCCAGTCTTGGGCTCTCCAGTTGAATTTGTTTAACCTTCAAGGCTGGCAAATCCAACATCTTTTTGGTACGAACTACCCGTACGCTGTACGTTCCTCCTACGTACTTATTGTTCTTTCCGCCAACTAAGAACTCAACAATCGCGCTGGTGAAAACATATCCCCATTAACTATAGATATAATCCCCATAAACCCTGGTTATTGGACTTATAAACCAACTTAGCTAACGAACTGGGGCACCACCTTGTAAGTTCCATTAGTTCATTTGTTCACGTCCCACTTTTGCCATCCAAGTAATTCATGTCCAAAACGCTGCCATTGGTTTTTGGTGCAAGTACCCACAATCAGTTAAACCCCCCAAAAAAAAGACAAAACACATATATAGAGTACAAATCAACATGCTATGCGTTTCAGGTGTTTCAGGTGAAGGCTTCATAATGTTGTTTTTTTAACTTCAAAGGTGCGCCAGCTGCAAATGTGCTACCGCTCAAAAATCAGACCTAGGATGGTCTAGTGATGTTTGTTGCGTCCACAGTTCTTGCCCATAAAAATGTAGCCCTCAAAGTTCTCAACCGTTTGACGCTACTGTAAATTCCATCAAATATCAACACAAACTGGTGCAGTGTAGTTGTTTGTTTTGTTACCAGTGCCTATTTCTTCCAATGTTGATTCGTTAAATCCACCATTTGGAACACTGTGGTGCCCCCCCATCATAAGTTGGTTTATAAACCCCATTGTAAGCGGGCATATATCTACCAGAAATCTAACAGTTATGCTATACACCAAAGCAGTCCACTATGTGGCACCATCTTATGATACCAAATTCTATCGGTATTACACTATAATCATTATTACACTTATACTGATAATTACTATTAGTTTATAGTATTAATTAATTACTATATCATAGAACATCGTAAATATCATGTCAAGTCTACTCATATTATACGTAATTATATAGTTAGTTACGTCAAATTTCAGTACATCTCCAATAATCTCCCATGAAATACCTATAATTTCTACCAATTTTCACATCATTTCCAATGACTTGTGGCATTCCCCATCCCCTGGCGTCCCCACCGTCTGCGTCTCGGCTTCCGGCGGCGGCGGCGGCAGCGGCGCAGGCGTCGAGGAACTCGTCGTCGCGGTGGGTGGCGTGGCGGCGCCGTCGCGGGAGCGCGGGCGATCGCCGCGGCCGGTGGAACCTCGGTGCTGCCAAGGGGAGCAACAAAGATGGGGTTATTTTTACCTGGTTGGTGGTTCAATGGATTGGTTTAAGGGAAAATCTACAGGAAACCATGGTTTTTACCATCAAATATAGGGGTTTCCTGTAAATGTTCCCATCATCCAATTCTATGAGTGGTATACCTACCCCTCCGAAAAATATGAAAGTCAGTTGGGGTTACTATTCCCAATAGATGGAAAAATAACATTCATGTTCCAAACCACCAACCAGGGGTGATATTTACAGTGTTTTCTAGGAAACAAGGGTCTGTGGATGGTCTATGGCAGATAGATCGACAGTTCATTGGGTTGATGGATCACTATAGTGATTGAAACTTGAAACCTATCTTTCTTTGGGGTTTGCTATAATACTACCCCCGAGTAAACTAGCAAACATGTGCAAAATCCACCAAATTTTCGATCATTGCTTGTGCAAACCACCGATATTCTATGTATCTTTTCTAATTTCCTGGTAATTTTCAGTATGATGAACCAGTATCAACAATAGATTTAACAACACTAGCTATGCTAGTGGCAATGCTGATCAATGTTGACCTCTTGCACACGGCTCCTACGGGAATCATGTCAGGTGCTGCAAAAACTTCAAAGTGTTCAAGATTGGACATGAAACTGTTTGTTCAAAGGGAATTGTTCCGTCCAAACATGTCAAGACCCTTGGGATAAATCACCTGCCAGTACGTTGCTCCATGGCTGCCATGGCCCCTCGTCTTCGCCCATGACCCGTACGAATTTGGGGGTAATGGGTCGATAAAAAAGGGTCAACAAATAATACAAATGCTTTAAAAGAACCACTATTTTCCATAATTCAATGGAAATTTCAGGATCCTGAAATGGAGGTACTGGTACCATATATGGCCATTTCTATGGCCATTTCCATCATGTGTTCCCCTTTTTGTGGCGATCATGTGGCTATCATTTAGCATGGCTGGGACCCTGATCCGTGCCGCCACGGCTCGTTTCACATGCTCCTCTGATCCACCCCGCGAGTTGGCTTCGACCTGGCGGGAGCCCGGACAGCTCCAAAAAACAGCCAATGGGAAACCCAATGTCAACAACTACCATGTGGGGATGGTGGGTAAATGAATATTCATGATTATTCCTGATACCTATATGGGGTAATGGGGTGATGAATGAGTATAATATGATATTACTTGATTCATAATATGATAGTTTATAGCACCAAAAAAATACGGCTTCTTTGGGGGATGGTTGATAAATTGATAAATGATAAACAAGGTGGATACACGACAACGGGGATACGATACGACTGCAATGCCCCCACTTTGTCGCATGAATATCCATTGTCGCATGAATAGGGTTCCTCATAGTATCTCATTTTTTCGCGTAGCATCTAAGTGCCAACCTGTGTGATGTTTCAAGCCCAAACGAGAAGAGAAAAATGGAGAGTCAAACGGGATGTGGCCAAAACTTGTGCCACTAAATGCCATTAACATAAAGCAACGCGAGGTTTGCCCCTTTGTTGCCAGGGCTTCTCAAAAGGATTTGCCCCACACGGCCTGTATCTTTTGCCCTCCAAACCCCAACGTCGATGAAACTCCCACCCAGTATACTCAATGTTTGCGCGTCAGCTCCTCACCCTAGTTTGGTCGTAAAGTCATCTTAAATAGCAAATGTTCCCGGATAAATCATGATAAATCCACATGTTTCCTATTCAATTCCATCAAAATCCTGAAATTTCCGGGTCATCTCCGCAGTTTTTGCTATAGAATCCCTCAAAATCCCCAACGATTTCCCCACTGTTCCAACCCTTTTCCCTCACCTTGGGCGGCGGCACGGCCGCCGACGCGCGAGCTTCGGCCGTGGACGCCGTGGACGGCAGCCTGTCGGCGGCGGAGGTGACGGAGCGCGTGCGCTTGGGCTTTTCCTCGTCGTCTTCCATGATCCTGGCGTTGTTTGAGGTGATTATATCACCATTGGACCATGATCTAACCAAACATATGGTGAAAATTGGTGAAAACAATCACCTTAAGGCAACTATGTTCACCATGTTCACCAGATTATAAACACATCTATAGGGAATCTGTAACCATAATTTAATAATTGCCTATAGATTCTATAATCTGTTTTTTCATTGCCAGATGAATTGTGATGAATTGGACAGAGGGGATTCAACCAACCGATGGGCTCATCAATGATTTTTCCATGGGCTTAATGGGGAATATTGTGAATGGACAACATATACCATAATATTACATCATATCACCATAATATTTTTCCGTATATTCACTTATCAATGGGCAATTAATATATATATATGGTGAGATTATACCCAATAAAAGTAAAATATAAATATCATGACTTGTTCATGGCCTGATTCACGGGCAACTCATGACACTGTGTCACAGGAACACTCTCGGGGATTCAACGTCATTCAACGGACCCCTGGCTTACTATAACCATTCAGGGCTTCCATTAGTGGCCTACCATCCCAATATTAATCCATATTAATCCTGAAATGGGTCGCAATCATGGAAATCATCGGATATAACATGATATAACTATGGATGAACCGTGGTAAACTACAATAGGAATAGAATGGACAGTTCAACCAATTCAATAGATCGGTGTTTAGGGCAACGCACACATACCTGCTGCCCAGCATCGTTTCGCAGATCCATTCGTGTCGCGCCAAGCCAGCTAAATCCTGGGCTGCTGGCTTCTGAAGGTCAATGGGTCTATCCGAAAAGTACCCCAAAATCCACTGCTTAATGCTACGAGTAAATCATTCACAGTTGTTTCCTCATTCAAATGGATATTCCATTATAAACATATAATACTAGTTAACCAGCATGAATATCCATGGTGAATGTCCATTCTAATCATGATTCAAAGATATTCATCGATATTTCGATGGTTAATGGATACTCAAATGGACTTACATGGCCGTTGGATCATTGGCATCCACTGGTTACTGGCCTTAATAAAGCATGGATGGTATGGGACATGGCCGGAACTCGAAAGACAGCAAAAAAAAACTCGAAGCGAAACTATTTTGGGTACCGGTATGACAATACTTATACAATCTTATACATCTTATACCAGTATGATTCTGATCATTTCTGGACGTTGTTAAATGTGCCGCAAATACACAGTGTCGATGTGAAAATGTTGACCCCCAAAGATGGTATCATGTAACATCTACCCTCTGGTAATTTAACATAGCTATTGAAAATGGCCATTTATAGTGAGTTTTCCCATTAAAAATTGTGATTTTCCATAGTTATGTGAACGTTTACCAGAGGGTACAAGTGTGGAGAAAAACAAAGTCTCCCCTCAACAAGGTCTCAGCGGCCAAGCGTTTCAGTGGCTCCAACTGCAGCAGTCCCAGCAACACCGACTTGGAGAGGTCGCTGATTTTCCTCGCAGCTTCGATATCGAATCTAGTGAGGATGCGTATTGGATTTTTTAGGATCCATGTATGGTATATATGCTAACATTATTGATGGTAAATGTTACCATATAATACCATATATAGCATACATGGATCCTATGGGGTATGCAACATTTATTTGAACATCATCGAGATATGAACCCGCACGCCGGGATTGACACCTTGGAACTGGCTATCTCCTGATGCCAGTTTAGTCTGGCGTGAACTTATCCGTTTTTCCTTTACGGATCACCAACTAATCCCCGGGATCATCCCAGTGCTGACTCCAAAAATCAGCGGGATTCCGACGACATGTTTGGCATATGCACGATGTCTTCACCAGCAAAAATAGTAGATGCAGGGTTCCAATGATTTTCCTCTACATTTAGGTGAATGTCAAATACATGCCTATTAGTACTGACCCATCCGTAGCCACTTTTGTATTCGACCTGCACTTTGTCACTCATCTGCGCCAAGTAGCTAAGCGCTCTAGCTAAGTCAAGGCTTCTTAGGTCGGAACTCGCAAGTTTTGGGCCAGCTTCAATCATGTTTGGGAAACAACCATACCTGGATGGAAAATCCTGGTTTTACGAATGCAACCCGATTTGGTAACGAAACCTCACCCCTATATATCTTTTCTGGAAAGCCAGGGTGGGGATGGGTGCGGCATCAGTGGAGTATTTCCGAGTGACAACACTTGATCAGCTTCAGCTAAGTTGCAGCTTCCCAACCAAATGTTGTAGCTCGTCTTGCCTCAGCCATGCAAACAAATGGTTGCATCTTGCATATGCCATTTATGGATTTGCATGTTATCTTGTATCGCAGTACAGGGAGCAGCCACCACCACCACCACGACAACAACAACAGAGCTATGGTTGCTTGACATCACTGGGAAGATGCAGCTGCAGCTTCCAGTGCCGGCAGCGAGTCTCATCCGTTTGAAACCCGTATCCCAAAGGAAACTTGATGGCTGACACACTGACACGATAGCATATCCATGAAACAAGTCTCACACAAAGGCATGGGTCACATGTCTGAGGAGGATCTCTTGCTTGTCCATTGGCGTTTGGAAATGTTTGGAAGCGTATCTTTGTTGCATTTGGTCTCCTATTTTGACCCATCTCCATTCCCTGGAATGAACTGACTTCTGATTCATGATGTAATTCACCTACCTGAAATGTGGTGTTCATTTTGGGCTCTGGTAGCCTATTTAAAAACCGGCATTTGGACTAGGTTTCTTCCCTTTGAAATTCACTAAGATGGCCAACCATGGTTAGCGACTGAGGTACTAAAGTAGCTATCCAGGGCTCATCAAAAGCTCCAGTGGGTGATTCTCCATGCATAACTGCTACTTGGGGCCAACCATGTCCACTAATAAGTGGGCTATACAACCATAGTTAAGTAAGGCTTTTTTTAACACCATATCCCAACTTATGGAGGTGAAACTCCCATATAGTTACATTTTTATCTAGAGAAACCTATGGAAGTTATATCATGCTTTTTGTCGGTACTCAAAAATCCAATAAATGAAAATAACTGGCTTGTTATACAAGTAAGATTCGCCCAAAAACTTCTTGGGGAAGGGCTAGCTTTCACCATCCGGACACATGTTGACCCGGTCCCAGCGTCTTGGTGGGGATCTTGTTGAAAGGGAAATGCCCCGCCAAGAGCACGAAGAGCAACACGCCCAAACCTGGCAGGCTGACACGGGAAATTGCAGAAACGACAGGTGCAAGAGGAACTACTGACATCCAACAGTCCAAAACTGCCTAATTATGTCACAAAACTTATCTCAAAACTCACTGCGCAATCATCTAGTCGTTGAGCTATCACATCCAGTCACATGTCCTTAGGAAGATGCCAAGCAACACCACAGGTCAGAACTGAAGTCGTGCGAATCTTCTCCTCAGGTTCAGTTGCTGTTCAGCCGACAAACATGGCCCACCTCTGATGCCATGTTTTCAACACCGAAACCTGCGCCAACCAACAGGTATGACCCCAAAAAGTCTTCTTTCACAAAGGCAAATGTACCAGCACCAATATCTATCTTATCTATCCATCCATTTATCTAACTAACTTTCTTTCTATCTAACTATCTATCTATCCATCCATCTATTTATCTAAAACATAAAAGTGTAATATATATATATATATATGTATATATATATACATTGGTTAAAAGCTCTTTGTGACACTCCAACTCCAAGCAAGCAACATATTTCCCCACATGTGCTCTACCAAAATCAGCCCTGTCATGTAGCTAAATATCTCGGCAGTATGGTTGACCAAGTCATTTTGAAAGACTAATTACGCAGTGAGTGCTTTTGCGGCAAACCATATCTTCATGGGATCATATGACCACATGGTGGTTTCCTAAAATGGGGGTACCCCAAAATGGATGGTTTATAATGGAAACTCATCTTTAAATAGATGGTTTAGGGGTACCCCCATTTATGGAAACCCTCACTTGTGTCGGCAACCCAGGCCAATTTTGAACGAGGGATCCTCCAACATGAAATGTTTCGCCAAAACCAAGCCAGTACCCTTTAGCATACCAACAAACTATACTGGAATGCATGCGTTTCCGTAGGAAATGATCGACAAATGATAAATTGTCCGTATCTATGTTAGCTTACTAGAGGCTATTTCGCGTTTGAAGCACCTTAAAACAACAATCAATGGACTTTAAAAAAACATTGACATCTGTCATAGCAATCCCAAATACAGGATAGAAAAGTATCCAAGTCACATCCTACCCAGAACAGTTGCAAAACGATGTTCTACCGTTGTTCAACCAGTTACCATCTGGTTATTCAACATAGCCATGGAAAATCCCTCATAAATGGAGGTTTCTAGCTGGGAAAATCATCTATTTCTATGGGCCATCTCTACCATGGCTATGTTAGTCATAACCAGAGGCTATATAACCCATTAGCATCCCATTAAATCATCATAACATCACCATAAAATCCCTCTAAAATCCCATTAAATCACCATAAATCATGGGGTTTTGGAAGGTTTCCCATGGTTTCCCAACGTCGTCATTCCGAGTCTCTCAGGACCTCCGGTGCCGTGTAGGGCCGCGTGCCCACCGTGGAGCGTGCTTCGCTGAAGCCGGCGCCAATGGCCTCAGTGGAGCGGTCGCGACGGGTGAATTCGTGGCGCACCACATGGCAGGTGTTAAAATGCCAAACTTGGTGGGATTCAATGGGATTTTATGGGATTTATAGAGATTTAATGGGATTTTATAGAGATTAAATGGGACTTCATGAGTGACTTCATGGGATCTTAATGGAGGATTTCCAGTGGCCATGATTGATTACCGGTGGTGAAGTCAGGAAGAAAATACACATTACATGGAAAACGAAACAGCTAAAGATTAGAACACGTCTAGTGCAAATTTCGCGGGTACATGTGGATCAAAATTGCTGCTTTGACCAGCTAGATATAATGAAACCATGCTAGATATACAATTCTACTCAAGCAAAATGATGAACTCTGGTGGTTTCTTGGTGCTTTCAATGCGAAAATGTCCAGAAAACCCACAGACTTTGAGCCTACCAGGCCTACCACCTCCACGGCGGAACCGCTGCGCCTTGGAGAGGCCAAAGTCGGTGATTTTCACCGTGTAAAACACCAAGGGTTTCTCACCTGGGCTGCGGGCCGGGGAAAATGTGTAACCGTGTAACCGGGAAGGATTACCAATAAATAATAAATTTAAAGTCCGTAAAGAACTATAAAACCATCCAAAATCGGGTTTTGATACTGTGTTCTTAGTCTGAATGCTGATAGGGATGTGAAACATCAAAATCGTAAAAGAGGAGGGTTTTACACAATTCCAAGCATCATGAAATGGGGAAGTCTAGCTGATACAGCAACATATCTTACCCTCTGGTAATTTATTGTAATTTAACATAGCTATTGAACATGGCCATTTATAGTGAGTTTTCCCATTAAAAATGGTGATTTTCCATAGCTATGTTAGTTTACCAGAGGGTAATTTTGTTTTGCAAATTCTTGGGATTTCTTGGGACCCCAAGAAGATCCCAGACATCCTGCGAGTGCTTCGTTTGAGGAGTATTCACCCTGCGAACAGATTCATTTTTGGATGGGAGAGAAATATATCCCTCGTTCATAGCTGAAAATTAACCTAATCACATCTATCAATACCAAACCAAGGTTTACCTGGTTTCCTTTGTTGAATGCAACATAAAAAGCTTGCACAACAAAAAAGGTGCCAATTTGGACTGGCCTTGAGCCTACAAAAGCACCCTTACTGTTGTCGATCAAAGGTGCACAACTCTACCCAAATACATACATATATATATATTATATGAACCAAGTGTTACAGTAATTCCATGGCAAATCTCTATGCGCACCGAAGATTTACCCCGAAAAAATGCGATCAAACCATCAACTCATTCAGCAACCACCAAGGTCTGGCGTTTTCTATGTCACAACTCACCAACCTTGGTGGCACATTGGGCACCCAAAATTTTCATGCAACCACCAAATTAGATCATGTCCCCTCTGAAAACGTCGTTAAAAATGGCATGAAAATGCCATATGTTTCCCAAATTCCCATCCCAACATCGACATCTTGGGGCATCTCCCGTCTCCAGTTCCTCCTCCGGGCGACGCCGCTCGTTGGCCACCAGGACATTTTCCAGCTTCATATCCCGGTGGATGATGCCTTGACCTGTGAAACAAACGGAGGTTACCATGGGTTACACCATTAAAGACATGGTGCTTCAACGGGTGGTTCAACGGGTGTAATGATACTTTTTGAAAGGGTTAAAAATGGTTAAAACATACCGACCTTGTAGACAGTCAGCAAACTGGATGAGGCTAACAGGCAGCAAGTGAATCGAGCTGTTTTGCAGATCCTTATCAAATCCGCGACATGTAGCTCCTGGTTTTCACATGATCAATAATTAGTTGTTAATTAGGACATATATAAGTCGTTAATACGATTTTATCCCAACACAGAAATGAAACCCGAACTAAAATAGCGACTCATTACCGATGTCCCAGTTTTCCTCCAGGATAAGATTGCCACTTGGGAGATCTTGGGAGTGGTATGTTGAAAATTGACCAACTGTTGCCGCTTACCTACAACAGCTACTTGGTTGCCGCTTACGTGGTTTGTAAGTAGAATCAAACCAATGAAATATACCGTACCCAGTTAACCATATTATCATTCTTGTGGATGCGATATGCCAAATACATCCAAATACCAGTGATTTTCATAGTGATTATTGCTGGTCAATTCGTTGCTATCAATTGGTCCCGTTGGATGATCCAAACGTTGCAGCAACACTACTACTACTCTTGAGGATTCTAAATACCTTCTGATAGCCAAACTGTCACTAAGATCAAAGGGTGTGGGGCAAAACTAAATGAATATTCGTGTTAGGTATTGAACATATTGCATAACTAGCGTTATTTGAGGGTTCCTTTAATTAAAAAATAGTGCCAGGCCGTGAGAATTTATTGCTAGTGATATTTATGCAACTCGATGAATTACCTACCAGCCACCATTTATAAGACAGAAAAAGTATCACAGAATTGACCCCGAACCTTTTTTTTACAGATTCTTCATTGCAACGTAAACTGTGTTTACCCGTTTTTTTCTGCACGAGCGGTGTGCATATGTGTGTGTGCGCAAATTGCAACACTTCACAAAACAGAAGTAAACTTGAAGTACAGTAAACAAGTTTTAAGATTCTTTTGCGGCAACCCACAGATGAATTGAAAGGACTTTTCACAGGAACCAGTTTTTCACCTTCAAATATAGAGCGACAGTCCCCTTCGTCCAAGTCTGTCAGTTAATATCTCACATAGAACTGCTTAGGAATTGAATATGTTGGGATAATTTCCCTGAAACTATCATGATTGTATAATTATCATGGATGTATAATTATCATGGATCTAGTGTGATCTACTTGGTTTTGTTATTTTTTGTTGGGATATCTTGGTTGCTCGATTCCAGTACTAACATCCCTGGATGGCTCAGCCGAGGCGCTGTGTAGAAAGGATAAGCCTTCCACCAACTGTGCTACCACGAAAGCGGCTTCCCGCTCCTGTGATGAGTTCAGGGAATCTGGAACGAGAGTTCTCTTTCAGTGGATTTACTTGAAATTTTCATGGGATTTTATAGCGATGTATAGCGATTTAAAAATATTTATATAATTATATATATATTATTATATATTATATATGTTTTAATTAAATGGGTTTTTATAGTAATTTAATGGGATTTTATAGGGCCTTTTATAGTGATTCAGTGACACACTAGTGGGATAAATAACCGTTTTATCGGATATTCATGGTATATACCATCTGATAATCAAACGTGGCAAAAAAAATAATTACTCCCCATTTACAGATTACTTCTCAGCTAGAAACCTCCACGTCTAAGCCATTCTATTCGCCCGGATCATCATGGGACGATATTATTAAGTGAGCATTAGTACAAACACAACCATAGGTTGTTTCCTTGCAAACGTGGAGGTGTCCTGAAAAAAGTTGTTTCTCAGGAAGTCTAGGGCACCATTGGAGATATTCATGAAACCCAACCGGGGAACTATGAGAAACAAACCGCAGTACTGGAACATCGGCCGTAAATCTGGGTCATGCGTTGTTTCCCTGGAAAAAACATGAAAAAAATGCAGGTCATCGGCCAACAAAATGGACACTTCAGCCCATTTAGGTGAAATCGGTGGACTAAATCCACTGAAATTAGATCCACTTAGAGCATCTTAGATTAACATAAATAGATCTACTTTAAAAAATGGCTATCAAAAAAAAAAACATAATCCACTTAAGTATACTTAAGTGGGGTGAGCCATCTCAGGTTTTTGGCTAACCGCCAACCAGTGGACGGAGCTGGTAATACGCATCAAATGGATTGGTTCAAGGGAAAACCTACAGGATACCATGGTTTTACCATGGTTCTACCATTCTGTACCTTTTGTTTCCTTGCGCCAAATCTGGAAAGACATCAGAATCATTTGCATGCGATGAATGGCGGGATTTTGTGAACATGATGTTCTTCAGGCAGGCATTTGTGGTACAAGTTGGTTTGATTTGCGGCAATGATTTCCTTGGATTGAGAAGCTTACACTTGCCAAGAAAACAAAGGATGACAAAACAGAGTGTGTGAAGTAGGGAAGCGAGCACGGCTCAACTTGCGTTTGGGGATGTTACAGCTCATAACCCATCTGCTAAGCACATCCTCTTAAGACGTTTTTGGCGTGACCCCCGGTAAACCCTACAATGTGGGTAAAACAATAATCAACCACCCAATCTTTAATGGTTTATACCTATAAAAATGGTGATTTGGCGGATGGTTTATGACATTGTTTTACCCACATTAACAAAACATCAGATGAAACATGTTTTGCCACAAACCCATGTCCCGTCATGACCCCAGCCGCACGGTTTCCTGTAACCTTGGCGGTTCTCGATTGGTGAGCACCGTGTAGAGATCTCCACCGCCCACCAACCTGGGCACATCTTTCCAGTTGGATTCTTTCAAAATGATGAACCCAACCAGGGCTTATAATAAACCACCTTCAGTCACCTTCAGCAAATTCAAAGTTGTGAGTTGTATGGATCCCTAGATCCCTAGTGAAGAGATCAACAATGATCAATATACAAGAACGTAGGTAACCAATGTACCCATCCAGGCTTTAATCAGCAAAGGATAACAACGGCAGGTCGGGCTCGAGCCCCCTTGTGCTCAGCCCAAGAGACTCTAAGACCAACAGGAACCAATCGCCATCCTCAAAGGTGTCGATGAGCCTTCGGGGCGGGGAAGTTCAACTCAAGGAATTGGAAGCTAAATTCAGCTAAGAACAAATAACTGGACTAACCCTACTCATCCATCTCATCCTATACCTGTAACTGGAGTTGCTGGAGTTATAATTTCTACAAAGCCATAGGCTTGAAGTTGCCCATCGGAATTAAATCAACTTCAACTGGAAACCACGTGAGCTGGCTCAATCAGATAATCAGAGGGATCATCCTCCACACAAGCATGCGAACCAAAGCATGAAAAAAAAAACAAACCAGCCATCTAAACCAAGCGAGTGTTGGTTTATGCTTACTGGGCATTGAAATGAGAAATTCATCGAACTAAATGTGTGATTGTCCAGCAAACAATGATTGATTATCAGCATTACCAAAGGGTGAATGTAGCTGCTTATCAGCTGGGAATACACCTCCCATATCCAAGTTATATATACACATAATTGTTTTTTGTAAAAAATGCTAATGTTAACACATATGTATATGTATAAATATATCACATCTATATCTGTATCTACATTTAACTTTATAATCACAATACATGGGACGTCCCGCATGGTCATGGTAACATGTTCAGCATCCTGAGGTAACCAGGTCAAAGCAGGAATTCTAGTTGTGTGTAGTTAGATCTATAGATAGGCAACAGCTAACAACTACATGCAAATTAATTGTTGTGCGTTGTTAATTGTTAATTTGCTGTTTAGTTAACAGTTATTGTAAATCTAACTAAACAAATAAGCATCCTCTGTCTGAGGCAGTAAGGAAAACACACTATGGGACACAGTGGGAAATAAACAAGGAACACAGGCCATGCACCTGCCAGGTGTGTTTGTACAGAAATTGTTGCAAATACCAAAGCTACCCTCAGAGATTGGAAGGCCTAAGGACATTTCATAATATTCTCTGTCTCTAGAATGAGCAATCGTCAAGAATATCACACGTATTTCTATGAAGGGGCTTTCCCCGGCAATCTCCATTGTATTCCCTTCCGGAACTAATCAAAAATTAATAAAATAGTTAACTGCTGAAAATCTTTGCCATTTTCCATCTGGCCAGGGTAGATTAGAGCACAGCTGATGGTTGTTCATTTTGTTTTGGGAGGTGACCTGGTAGCCAGGTCTGGCTACCATCGGACCTCATCAATGGTAATCTAATCTGACCATCGCACATGTTGTTAGTGATATAATGTTATATATATATATACCAGTGCATCCTTCGGACTTCCCCATTGCATCCTCATGTTTTGACCAAAAATTATTCATGTTTATTCACATTCTACCTCCATGAACTCATTATGCAACCATGTTTGATGGTGAAATTGTCAAATTTTTATTTGCGGCGATAACACACATAATTACAAAGTGACGCCCCCTAGATATTGCTAAGTTGACGCAAATAACTTGGTGAATCCTAGGTTTTTCATGGTAGATAACCATAAATTCCATGGGTTGTTGAAATATAGTCCGATGATAACCCCAAAAAAGCAACAACTCTGCCTGCAGCCTAGGCACTGCACAATGTTGGGATGCGGCGGTAGTCTTGTCAGGATCTCCACCTCCCCGTGGTGGATGTGTCGATGGGGCCGTGGTCAGAACGATGGGGGAATCAATGGCCATTACAGGCACCTACCAGGACCTACCATATACAAGGCGTATGTAATCAATTGCCATTCCAGGAACCCAAATTGGAGGTACCTAGCATATATAAAGCCTATGTAAGGGCTATGTAAGGGGACATAGCCCCAAAATATGGCCAGAAATATGGTACTAACGTACCTCCATTTTAGGATCCTGGAGATCTCCCATTGATGTAAGAGCTATGCAAGGGGATTTGCCGTATCCTGAGAGTCTCATTCAAACATTGGACAAAAATTGTCTTGTGAAACAAGAGGGGCCGGTTTGGCTACATACTGGTTGTTAAATGGGGGACCTTCTAATTAGTAGGAAAAGAACATCTATGGTATGAATAGGATATTTCAAATGGAGAACATGATGACTGTTCAATCTATAGGCATCTGGGAAACTTATAATCATTCACATTGATACACCTGAAACAACTCTAGTTTGGAATATGCTCATAGATCGAAGAATCTTGTGAAGGACAATTTGGCCCAGAAACACGTATTGAATTGTAGAAGACATGGTATCCCGTCAAGTTTCCTTCAATCCAGCCATCGGTTCATGCTGTATCTCCATTCAATGTGCCGAATCTAGAAGCCTTCACTGGGATGAGCCTTGATATGGGCAGGGAAGACTGTCACTAAAATACCCGAAGGTCCAGGGATGGCCCACGGACTTTTGCGATGCAAGTGCCATCCTCAATGCTTTGTGTCAAGGTATAGTGGTACCGCGAATCTGGAGTCGACGTTGCCAAAACTGGATCATGGCTGTACATCCTGCAACTGCTTGACCAACTCATGGTTGGAAGCAGCTGGCGCCCACCGACATGAAGCTATTATGATATGAAAATCACTTCCAAGTTTATAAGTCTGATACAGATGAAGATCTCTACAAGCTTTCCCATTAATCCCATCCCAATACGAAACACTCCTGGAAACCATGGTCTAGTATGGTCTAGTGAGATTTACACGTATTTGGGACCATGGAACGGGGGTGTTTAATATTAGGTAGATGGGATTATACTGGGTTTACTCTAATTATTGTACCATGGTGTAAACCCCAAAAACAAGTTACTTAGTGAGAATAACTCTGATGTTTATCGATCATTAACCACTATAAATAGCCCATTCTTTTGTCATATTAATCCCATTATAGTAACTATTAGATCACCACTTAATCCCACTAATCCCACTTAAGCCTATGAATCACCGTCCATGATTTCGTCATTAGTCTCATTTTTCATCTCTGTCATCAAACCCCCACACCACCATCTGGTTGGTGGTGCAATAACCATCTTGAAAAATATGAACGTCAATGGGAATGATTATCCCATATATTATGGAAAATACTGGTCGGTGGTTGAGCCACCCCTCTGAAAAATATGAGTTCGTCAGTTGGGATCATTATTCCCAAGCTATGGAAAGTCATAATCCAGTCATGTTCCAAACCCCCAACCAGATATTTCATTAAACATTATTAACCACTATTAACCACTATTAATTGGGAAACCACTATTATTGTCATAAAAGTCATGTTCCAAACCACCAATCAGAAAACCATCAATCATGGTTTATACCCTATTAACCACTATTAACCACTATTAACCATCATAACCACAGCACCATCCATCCGTCTCACCTCGCGGCTCAGCTTCTTCTCCTCGCGTTCCGCGTTCGGCTGCAGGTGCAGCCGCCGCAGATCCACGACCTTCACCGCGTAGCCGCCGCCGCTGCTGGAGGTGTCCCCCTTCTTGTGGCACACGAAGACCTGACGCGCGGTGAAGGGCCGGAGAGATGTGGTATACCCGGCCCAGGTGAATATTCCTTGGTGTATGCTACATTGTTTGACAATTTTCATATACAATACCGACAATACCAATATTATATTATGAGTTAAGTTATATATCCATTGTTAGCCATTGTTTATTTTATATAGCCTACCCATATATTGTTGCTTTGTCTGGCGTTTGTTTTTAATACATGTTGGTTAATACACTACAGAAAAAATCCATATATCATAATATATCTAATATATATATATAATATTATCTAATATATATATATAATATACAGGCTAGCCATATATCATAATATATATATATGTGTGAGTCAACTATCCATTGTTTTTCTGTATGCTGTTGGTTAATACATGGTTAATAGTCTGGCTTGGTCTGGAAATGGAGGACACGACTTAACCATTTTGGGCCATCTGAATAGGGAAATTATATGAAAAAAATGCTTCACCAGTGGATGCTTTGAAAAGAGAAATCCACATGTCCATACAGGATAGGCCCAATGGGCCCCCCCAGTTCTAAGTTGGTTTATAAACCCATATAACCCCCATTAACTCTAGTTATATCTATAGTTATATCTACCATAAACCATAGAATTCAGCCACTTATAAGGCAACTTAGCTATCTTGGGGTGCCCATCCTGTAGCACTGTTGACGGTCAACGCGTCATCTGCGCACATTGAAAGCGAGTCATCTGCGCACATTGCAAACGAGTCATCCGCGCACAGCGAAACCGC
>Ga0126342_10006724_pt1 | contig 20448 bp, 10 predicted proteins | sample Cyp1metagenome_FD_92528 | JGI IMG/M metagenome (GOLD analysis project Ga0126342, IMG submission 92528) | Coral microbial communities from Lord Howe Island, Old Settlement Bay, Australia - Cyphastrea 1 metagenome | ecosystem: Host-associated > Invertebrates > Cnidaria > Coral ...
TAGCTACCTAAGGTGATGGGGTCCAAGGGCATTTCTACGAAACGACCATAGATTTTCGAAACGACCAATTCTGAAATGAAAGTGGTTGACGACCAAAAATAAATGGTTGCCCAGCTTCCTAGGTATATATATATATATATATATACTAAATATATATAATGATGTGCGTATATATATATATATATATACATGTAAATATACATATATATATATGTATGTATATATATATATATATGTATACACACATATTGTATGATGAATAGATATATGAGACCATATATGACACACGAGGTTCAACATCCTCAGGCAGCAGAACGGTGCGCCCTGTACGGGAGCGTCTGAACAACACGGGCCCTGCAGTCTGGCACCCTGCGCCGCCAACGCGACGGCATCGGCTGGGTCTGGATGCAGTTGGGAAAGCTGGCAGGAGCGGGAGCGCGGTGGGACCCCTGGGATGAGGGAAAATATCTTCGTTGATTTACTCAGAAAAATCATGATATGTATATGTATACGTATATATATATATATATATATAGTTTGGGGAATGTACATCCATTTGCCAGTTTTTTTTTAGGGTTCACCCATACCCATGAAGTATCATGAAGATTTTAGACTGCTATATATATATATTATGTGTGTATATGTATGTGTATGTATATATATATATATATAATTATATATATAGGCAGGTTAATGTGCAAGTAACTTGTATTATGTCTGACGGCGTTTAGCATGCTTCAGATTCGCCCTTGTTGTGCTTGGTGACCAACGTTCACATCACCCTGATGGTCACCTTGATGTGACTCACCAACGAAACATGGACTTCCTGAGTTTGTCCACTACAAAAAAACTGCAGAACTCTCAAATCCACACAACAACGTTTTTTCTAGTCGAACTTAAACCATCACATGCCTTTGATCCAGCCTTTGATCCCACGAAATATCCTTAACTTCTGAAGGGAAACTGAGGCTTTACCCTCCGGTAATCAAACATGGCAATTTACTTACTGGTGCTAAACGTAGGGGATGGATGGGAATGGGGGAATGGGATTATTATTGATAGTGATTGTGGATCATTCACTCATTCCCTACTAAGCACAAGTAAGTTTAACATTCCTTATAAACGGCGGCTTTTGTAGCAAAAGGAAATCTTGGAAGCTGTCAATCTGGTTGACACGGAGACCACGAAGACAAAAGGTGAAACCCGATGTCAAAGCACAGGCAAAAAAAGATGGCCAGCAAAGCCCCAAGATACAAAAACTGGTTGGTGGTTTGGAACATGTTTTATGAATTTCCATATATTGGGAATAATCATCCCAACTGACTGATATTTTTCAGAGGGGTAGGTATACCACCAACCAGAAAAGCAATACCATCGGAAAAGATCGGAAAAGTGGAGACTTTAGCTTTGTCCAGAACGAGAGGTGGTGCGCTGCTAAGAAACGAGGCCTTGATCAAGAGGTCAGTGAAGAATCTGTTGGAAGGAGGATGGAAGAGCAAGGCTGGGAAAATATTCCCGACTCCTAAGCAAAACGGATTTGTGAAGTGATCACTTGGTGACTCATCCCACGAATCGTGGTTGTGGGTTATATATAACCCCAGTGATTTACATGGGATTTTTGGAGCGGATTAATCCACTCAAAAAACTGGGTAGTTCACTAACCCACAACCACGAGCCGTGGGTAGTTCGCCACCAAGTACCCTCTGGTAAACTTACAAAAACTATGGAAAATCGCCATTTTCAATGGGAAAATCCACTATAAATGGTCATTTTCAATAGCTTTTTGTATGATTACCAGAGGGTACCTTCCACAAGAAGACCATCTCATCGGATTCATGGGATACGTCGAAACGGGGAACGTCTCACGCCATGATGCAGCGCCGGGTTTGCCTGGGTAATCCACTGGAATGCTAGGCTTTTCCCGGGTGGCGTCAAGCTGGGTGATGCAATAGCGTACTAGCATGATACAGCAACCCAAAAAGTTTTTTTTCAAAGTTGGAAACCATCATTGGACCTGGAACATATCGGGAAACCATCATCATTCACTACCATCCTGGAAAATAGCGTTTCAATTTTTCCTGCGGCTTGCTATAAATTATGGATTTAATGGGTGCTATCATCCCCAGGGACATCCCTAGGAAATGGTAGCCTCAATGGATTGGACAAATCCATTGGACAGTTGATGTGCCTGAAATTATTGGAGAACGTCATGCAGATTTTCTCCAAAAACAGAATTGATTCAACATTCAGTAGATTGGTTTCAGAGAAAATCAAACAGGGTTGAATGTTGAAAATCAATTTAAACATTCAACATTCAACTCCTTGGTTTCAGAGAAAATCAAACGGACACCACGGATTTTCTCATGAAGTATCGTTTTTTTTCCCGGCGGTTCCGGTAAGATTTCGTACCATCCCAGTGAAACATGGCTACAAAGTGCACCCCCCTAAACGAAAGCTAAATCGGTGAACATAACTCCAATTTCACTATGGTTTATGGTACTTATAACTAGAGTTACTGGCGTTTATCAACAAACATAACTGGGGGGCCCCACATTGTAGGATAACTTGCATGTTGGTCATATATCTTCAGGACTGGTCCAAGTGCACAGCATCCTGCGAGGGTCACTTGGCCGAAAGAAGCTTCCACCTGGACTCGTGTTTTTACCACTGAACATGGGGAAAACACAGGATGTTGCCCCAGTTCGGAATCGCCAAGTTGTTGAGCATAAGTCCAATTTTACTAGGGTTGATTAAGGGGATCTATCTATAGTTCATGGGGGATATAAACCAACTTATAACTGGTGGGTGCCACTCTGCATGGATTTATTTATATATAAAGATTAACGGATATTAATGGGAACATTCATGATTCATTTGTTTGGAGTATTAAACCCCTTGGATTTATTCATGGTGATATTCATATCTCAATATATCTAAATAACAACCAATCACATCACATCCAATCACTAGATAATGGATGTCACCAGACAATAGAAATTGAAATGTCAATAGCTATTGATGGGATACATATTTTGGGAATTATCATTGATCAACACTAGTGCTATTTTTTGGGGGCTGTAAAGTAGTTTTTGTTTTTCCCCCCCCTGCGACGTCACGGCGTAAACATTTCATTACAAGGTCAGGCCCCCACACGAAATCGCTGACGCACGAGTGAATAACTTGCTGTCAGGTGAATTCTTTTCATGGTTGACATTTGGGGGATATCGCACATAATAACTTAAGGTGAATTCTTTTCATGGTTGACATTTGGTGGATATAACTTGATATTTCACGAACAAACGTAATGCTTTTGGGGTGATTTCTCAAAGCAACATCACTCACGCTGGCCGCTGGCACATGGGACCAGCTGGGACCATCCATATGGTCCAAGAGATAATTTTTTTTGGAGGTCTGCTTGGTGGTGACTGGAACATTGGTGAAATGTATGGGTTAATGATGGTTACCCTCTGGTGAACTAACATAGCAATGGAAAATGGCCATAGAAATAGTGGATTTTCCCATTAAGAATGGTGATTTTCCATTGCTATGTTAGTTCACCAGAGGGTAATGATGGTTAATAATCACTGGTTGGTGGTGACTGGAACCATGGAATTTTATGAATTTCCAGTTGGGAATGTCATAAATTATCGCAACTGACGTTCAAGTTCATCATTTATCAGAGTTGAAACCACCACAGACTCTCACAGACTCTGATTAGCGCGCAGCATTTGTCACGAAAGTTGAAACCACCAGGGGGTGAAACTTTCTATGGGAATCCCGGAAGCCATGGGAATCCATGGTGGCATGAGGGGTGTAAAAAGAATCCCATGGCCCGGCGCAGGCCGCAAGGCGCCTCCTAGTTTTCCTGAGAAGGGGACAATCACTATGGGCTATCCCAAGAATTCCCAAGCACCAAAAGCACCAGGTATATAATCATTAGTTGAAGTATGTTGTAGTTTCACTGTGTGATGAATGTGAACATATATATATACATATATATATATATATATACATATATATATATATACATATATAGATATCTGGGTAAATTATAACGACCTCACTGCGACCTCACTATAATCATAGTTAATAAGGGGAATCATCCCCAAATGGCCTTAATTCAGGTTGGTGAAATATTATAATTTACCCAGATAATATATATATATATATCATACACCCTCCAGTGAAGTAACATAGATGTGGAAAATCCACCATGAATGTAGATCATTTCAATTCGGCAAACAACCATGGAAAAAATCACTTGAGTTTACTGGGGGGGTCTATCTCCTGATCTTCCCATTTGAATTCATTCCTAGCTTCTCCAAGTATCCCTAAAAATTATGTTTTACACCAAACAACTTTGTACTTCAAGAGTTTTTTTTGAGGTAATTTAATTTGGAGGGTCCAGGTTCTGATTGAGTTTCCTACCAGAACTTGCTCAGCCTGCCCCCTGAAACAACCAGGTGGTCGTCGTCAACGAGTTCGCGCGATTCGTTCGGGTAACGGTTGCAGTTTGGCCGACGGACAACAGGCAGACTTTTTTTTGGTCGAGTTGGCAGCGAATGTAATACCCAACAAATGGGTAAAACATGGTAAAACTGTGGCAAACCAACGTAGCTATCCATTCATAGATGGTTTACTTGTAAAATACTCTTATTTTCTATAGCTATGTTAGTTTACTGGAGAGTAAACCTTTGGTTGAGCACTCCAATGCTTTTCTGGATCTCTTACAAATTTGGATGGGCATTGCTGTAAGCTACCCCCAAAACATGTTTGTTTTTGCATATCCAAGATTTAGACATGACGGGTCGACCAAAGAAATTGAGCTGTTTCTCAACGGTACACCCCATAATGACAAGACGCACCGTTTTTTGGATCCGCGGTTGACGTTTCTCCTGCATCAAAAGACTCAAAGATGCAGAATTTTCGGTCATCAGACACACATGCCTAGTGGGTGGTGCTAGGGAAATCCTTTTGAGGATGGGAGATGCTGCACCATGCACATTTAGAGAGGGCATGATTTCGAACTCTAGACTCTAGATTGTAAGGTGATTCATTCCATAAATTCTGGTGGTTACTATGACTATACCATGGGTGTCCTTTTCCCACCGCTTGGTTCAGAGAGGGTTTCCCACATGGTAACCTACCAATAGGTAGATGACAATAGATATACCAAATCGGCCTCTCTATATTTCCTCAAAGGACAAGATGATAGGTTCCATAGATGTCCCAAATTCCCATTGGTTGGTTGATGAACAAAAATGGGTTTGAAGAAACCCCTTTAACAACAGGTTTCTATGATGATAGATGGTATTAACCAGCTCCCGGCCCCTCTATCTTTACCAAAAGGACACTATTGATAGGTTCAACAAAAAATGTGGGTACCCTAAATCATCCAAGTCATCAGGCCATGACGAAGTATAGGTTAACCCATGGTGACGACTGGGGATTTCCCATTTTAAGAACCCCACCCCAATATATCAATATGCAATGGTTGGTAAAAGGAACAAAACCATGACTTTCATGTGTCTCTGTTTAATGATTATATATAATACTGATAATAATAATAATAAACACAAAAATAAATAATAGTAATGATTATAATATTAATGTATATATATATAATGATAGTAATAATGCTGATAAAAGTAATGATAATATTTATATATATATACAATAATAGTAATTATAGTAATATGTATATATATATATACACATACAATATAATTTTATGATTAGTAATGATTCTGACTTTCATTGTTTTTGTTTTAACTACCTGTACAACTAGTTTGTTTCCATCAAGTGCATGGTATTGATACTAACCCTGCTCTCGTTGTGGCAGATCTTCCCCTCTTGGTGCACTTTCCTGGACCGTCGTGAGAATTCGATGCCAGTAGGTGTGTTTTTGGTCAATAACAACAACGGTACGGTAACGACAATTTAGATATGTGGAGGTTTTCTAGAATACCAGTTTGTATATTTAAAAAATCATCTATTTATAGATGCAGTTACCGTATATAATAATAGTAATGAGTCATACTTGTAGTAGTAATAATAGTAAGAATACTGTTTATACTAATAATAGTAATCGTGGGAATGTATGTAATTTCTGTAATTTATATATTGACTTTTAGAATTGAATAATTCAAACTCCCGTTCAGCCCAAAAACCATGTTTTTTTTTGGAATAAAAGTACGTATTTGAGAGAGGATGGGGCGATGGAAAACCACATTGTACACATGGCAACTTCTGAGCCTGCCGAAACGTGCTGCCTATTTACCCTCTAGGCTGCCCACTAAAACAATGCCATAAACCATCCCCCAAATCACCATTTTTATAGATGGTATGTTTACCATTCCCAGTCATGGGTGGTTTATGATTGCTTTACCCACATCATTAAATTAGCAGAAGGTATATTTAAGGTCTCAGTGTTTGTATAGTTTTGCATGTATATCATATATCCCAGTTGGTCCCGTGTTCCTCCATTGCACCAGGCGGAGGCTTGTGGCAAGAAGTGCGAGGAAGCGGAGGAAAGCGACAGCGAAAATTGCTGGACAGAGACTAGGTTGCTGATTGGTTGTTTCTGGACCTATGTTAGGGAATATCTGTGTATCTGTGGGTAATACCTGAAATGAATAGAAACAAAAGACTCAGTCCTAGCTTTGGACTTGACCATGGCGGTCAAATTACCCCCAGTCCTGACCCGGAAGGTTTAAGAGGAAATGCGACCAAAAGGATTGTGCAAATTGGGCCCCCCCCAGCTTTAAGTTGATTTATAAGTCCCAGTAACTGTAGTTATAGGATGTTATAGGTACAAGGTGGTGCCCCCCAGTTTTAAGTTAACGTTTATAATCCCATTAACTATAGATATATCTACCATAAGTCCTAGTTATTAGAGTTATAAACCAACTTAGCTATCTTGGGGGCACCACATTGTGCCATAACCCAGAGTGAAATTGGAGTTATGTGGCCCAACTTGTCGCGTTTTTTTAGTGGCCACGGGGGCCCCATTTTGTGAATGGTTCAAAACCTACAGTTATGGTCATTTATTAGTTATAACTGGTTATAAATGGGATTATACATTCTATAAATGGGGTTTTCTAAGTACTTATAACTGGTAAAGGGTCTTAACTGTATCATGATGATGGGGATCAACAAGCATTTGGAAACTTGGACCTATTCTGGGTAAATGACCCTGCGAGACCTCACCAAAATTCACCAAAATTCACCATAGATGGTTAGTGGGGAAATCATCCTCAAATTGGGAAATCTTTGGGAAAACATCCTTCCATTCTCATTTGGGAAACAATATTTCGTTTCCAGATCTACCCTCTGGAAATCATCCACGGCTTGTGTGCTGGCCATTTCCTCAATGATTTTCCCAATAAATCTCCAGTGCGGGGAGTTTTCATTGCTTGCTACGATTGATGACACAGGACGGTGCATCAAATTATATCCCATATTTTATATCTCCATATCTCCATTCACCACCATTTTTGTTAGTTACATCACCATTTTGTTTGATGACACTGGAAGGCATAGCATGTTCTCCAAGATAGTTTTTTTGTTTCGTGTTTTGCAGCCAAAAGTCATATACGGGTGTGAAAAGACACCTTGATAGCTCAGTTTGGGCTACTTCTGATATCAATGTCCATTTCAGGTACCGATGCTATTGGAGGTATCTACAGGGTGGTGCCCCAGTTCGTTAGCTAAGTTGGTGAACATAAGTCCAATAACTATGGTTTATAGGGGATATATCTATAGTAAATGGGGTTTATAAACCAATTTATAACTAGGGGGGCACAACCTTGTACCAAAAAAAAGGTCGATTTTTTTGGGCCTAGAGGAATATCATCCCAACATATGGCCTTGGTAAACTACCTCCATTTTAGGTACCTGAACGGGCCATTGATAGTTCAATTGCAGGGGGGTGATGGAAAATGACCAGCCTATAGGCTCTTCTCAGGGGTACGGAGGATGTATTAGATCTAGTCGACCCAACGGGATGGTCGTCATAGCAAGAGATGCCGGATTTTTTTGGGATCCTGTGGATGGCATGTTACCTTTCTATTTGTTTCATGGCCTTGAAATAAATGAATTTCATGTCTAGCAAAGCCACAAGAGATAGAACAATCCAATCCTGAAACCACGGATAGCTTCTGTTCTATCATTTTGGGTGGTACTAATGGTACTATAGCAAATACAAAAATACAAGGAGAGGCCCCAAGTTGTGTTTGTTGGCTGAGAACCCCCATGAATACTAAAGTTATATCCCCTGAATCGACCATAGAATTCGCCCTCGCCAAGCTGAAAGGTTTGGCGCTTTTGGGCGCAGTTACCTTAGATTCACCGTCATTTTTTTTCCGCGCCATCGCAGCGAGGGAAAAACCATTCCATCCCTAGTATTCTATCAGTTTTCATGATGAAGTACAACAATCTCCTATTATTTTCACTTACCATCCCAACTTTCCAACTTTAAACCACCAAAATTTCCAAGTCTTTTCCGAAAACCAAGGAATGGTCAAGTTGCAGCAAGACCTGTAGCGGCCTCCGCACGCGAAGTAGCAAGGCCCCTCTTTAGGGAGTTGCTGGCGGATGATCACTGGTTGAAGTTCCTGTTTTTTTTTTTTAATGGGATTCCTTAATATTGGTTAACCAATATATGAATTTATATATTTTTATTTAACCAACGACGAGTTTATTGGTTTTAGTTTGGTTTTCTTTCTGGTCGGATTTGGTGTGCATGGTTCTTCAACCATGGTTCTTTTCATGATTTCAGCTCTGATTTCATTTTGGATCTAACTCTTAATTATGTGATTATGCACTTGTCGGATCTGTTTTAGCCAATTTCGTCTCTGTAAAATGACTGTCATAAACAGGGAAGAAAGTGATTTGGCAATGAATACAGTTAAGGCCCGAAATACCAGTTATAAGTACTTAGAAAACCCCATTTATAGAATGTATAATCCCATTTATAACCAGTTATAACTAATAAATGGCCATAACTGTAGAATCTTCCTCCTGGCAGCTCAAAATTTTTCGAAGCCATGTCAAGGGTGCAGAGACTGGAGCCGTTGTCAAATCAACATGTCTGTTTGGGAATCCATCATGCCCAAAAGGAAATCTCAAGTTTTCTAAAGAAAAATGTGTGGACCCCAAGATAGCTAAGTTGGTGAACAGAACTTCAGTAACTATGGTTTATGATACTTATAACGAACTAGTTAATTGGGTTTATAAACCAACGTTCACATCACGTTTGGGGGCCCCACATTGTAGGATAATCATGAAATGCCTAGCATGTCATCAGGGCGCCGCTCTTGTAGCATTTCAGGGTCCAAAAAGGTAATTTAACATAGCTATTGAAAATTGCCATTTATAGTTGATTTACCCATATAACATGGTGATTTTCTATAGCTATGTTAGTTTACCAGAGGGTAAATCCTACACTAATCCAGTGCTTCATCACCACTAAAACAGAATTTCTTCGGGTATCTTCCATGTTAAGACACTTTTTTAAAACACCTTAAGACACACCCGGTTAGCTTTTTCCCTTGGTATTCCCCCAACATATCCCAGAGAAATCATCATTTTCCCTGGTAGCTTTCGCATCCCTTGGCGATTCCATATGAGAACAGTTTCATCTGCTGAAAATGAGTGAAACACTTCGAGAATTGGGAAATTTATGAATGACCAGCAGTTAAGGCCCGAAATACCAGTTATAAGTACTTAGAAAACCCCATTTATAGAATGTATAATCCCATTTATAACCTGCCAGTTATAACTAATAAATGGCCATAACCGAGTGGATTTCAGGTCTATTTTCAGACAAACTCGCGTAGTTCATGGAGGCGTGAAGTGTTGTTTATTCTTACAATATAGTGCCCACGTTCCATAGCGTTCAGTTGGGGGCCACATAACTCTAATTTCACTAGGACTTATGGTAGATATATCGAACTAGTTAATGGGATTATAAACGTTAACTTAAAACTGGGGGGCACCACCTTGTATACTTTATTAGTTCTCCAAATTGCAATGTACCATGATTTTTGGACCCCGACACAAAATGCAACATTTGGCAAGATGATTGGTAGTCAAGTGCCAGCTTTTTCACAATCCGTTGGCTGCCACCTTCTTTTCAGCATTCCTTGACTTGAGGGGTGTTCGCGTCGCGGCGCAGGCACACTATCACATAGATCACATAGCTGGCACAATTCTCGCCCTGATGCGGCCCAAGCTCAGCAGGAACTTTGCACGAATTGGAGTCAGGAAAATCCACGGCAAAAAACGGGCAGATCTGGCACGTGGCTTGGTTTACACGCCGGTTTTGGAAGGCGACCGGACGTAGCGGTCGACCCCAGGAAACTGGGAGTGAGCGCGTAGACGCCGATGTCCGTATTGCGCAAACACTCTCAGATTGGTGGGCCAACAGTTCTGGGATTTCCCTAGCATGTGGCTGATCTACACAACACATCACAACACTCATTTTGTACGAGTTGTATGTAGCTGCATACATTGTCAGTTACGCACTGATTGTCATTGCTTTGACCCCGTTGGTTCTCGCACGTATTCCGATATTCTCGGATATTGAGTGTACTAATAAAGGTCTGTGTTTTAGGCCTATAAGGCAACATCCCCAACAAATATGGCCAAACAAAGCTAAACATCTGGTAATTACAGTTATTACCTCCATTTTAGGTACCTTAACGGAGGTTTCCTAAAATGGGGGTACTGTAGGTACCCCCAAATCATCCAAGTCATTAGACTTGCAACCCATGGTGACTTGTGGATCCCCCATGACTTAAGAACCCCCCAAATGGGCCACTGATTGTACCTCCACATCATCATCATCATCATCATCATCATCATCATCATCATCCTGAACCGTGACCAGCGCAGGTAGGATGTTCCAGTGGCAGTCAAGAGGAGCTTTGCAACATGGAGGCGGAACAGATGGAAGTTTGCAAACGCACAGAAGATCAGGGTATCACGAGCGCAATGATGAATGTATATATATACATGTATTGGTATATATATATACATGGTTACATATATAAATTGGTATTAAAATATAGTGACATATATATATATATATGTATTGATATAAATATGTATATATATATACACGTACATATTGGTATTTATGTTTGTGTATCCTTGGTATACATTTATAAATTAGTTTACATTTATGTAGACATATAATTATATTGATATATATATATATGTATATAGATACAATTATATACATACACATGTATCATATATGCATTACCTTGATTTCTATATACACATGTATCATACATTATATATATGTATAATGAGTTTTATTGATATATATATATATATATATACATGGATTATACATTTTATGCTCTGTATATGTGTATATGTATAACCACATACATGATATTATATATAAAATATATCTACATGCATGTGGCGTGTTTTATTTGTTACATTGCATACAAAAAAAATAAAAGTCAGCGTCTATCATGGCTACGCCAAGAGAAAACTCAACAAGTTTCACTAGGCTTCAGCCTTGTTACCTTATCAACTCGCAGGTGTGGCATGTGCCACCTCAACCAAAAAAACAAAAAAGGAGAAACCCGGACCCCCCTTTTGAAGTTTGGTTTGTTTTGACCTCGTGTAAAAAAAACAGAAGTGAATCATCTGGATGAGTGTGAGAGGTCTGTTTGACGATCTGTTTTTTTTGAGAGACTTCTGTTTGTTTTGGAGAGATCCTTCTTTGAAATATTCAATTTGTGTTGTGGCTTTGTGGTCCTTGTTGGTGGTTACTGCTTAATACTTTGAACGTGTGCAGTTTCCCCTCAAGTGATCTCGTTGGCATTTGGCCAAACGTTTTGTCCCCCCCTTGTCTGACGCCACTCCCTCCCTTTGTCTCTCTCCGTTTCTGTGCGTCCACTTGGGACCTGTCTCTCGTTTCCATATCATATATTACATATATATGATAGTGTCATTTCGTTGCATTGGCAACATTGTTGACAATTGGTCAACATCTTTACATGGCCGTCTTTGGACGAAATTTTGCGCCATGTCAGTCCATTTGGGACAATGACCAACGTTTCTTTTGAGCACTTGGCTCCAGTGTACATTCCCGCTGCCTCCATTTTATCGTTCCTTATTTCATTGCTTTGAATATGCATTTCCCCGATTCCATGTTTTCTCAGATCGTTGAATTTACTTTGATCATCATCCGTTACCTTACGGATGACACTGGCCGCATCGATTTGGACCGCTTCTCCCAGATCGAAGCATTGTCCGATCTCTTCTATGCAATCCTGACTACTTGTGGTGACTGCATCTATTTGTCCAGTATTAAATTCTTTTGGAAATCGTTTGCCACTGCCTTGGCAACCATCGAAGGTGAGAATGGTGATGGATCAATTCAAACCATTACTACAATTGACCACCATGGCCCACTTCGTGCTTTGACAGCCCTGGACCATCCCAGCTTCGATTATTTGCGCCAGCTTCTGGACGAAGCAATTACTGGCTTGCATCACCTTCAGTGAACTTCTGGCGTATCTTCAAACACAAGATCAATCGGATGAAGTTCTACATCGCTGCCAGGATTGCATTTCACTTTGCCCAAGCAGCAGCCAGGGCAGCACACCGTGGCAACAGGAACTCGGTTAGTGCCTGGTTAGTGCCTGATGATGCGGGAGGTATAACCCTTGAAAGATGAGGTGATGAGGTTTGAGATTGGCTTTTCCACATTTATTTGCAACACTTGTGTTTACAAGACAAGATGGTATGATTAACGCTGGTGTTGTGTATCCCAATCATTTCACCAACAAAATTCACCAGTCTTGTTTTTTTCTATGAAAATGGGATAGACCACCCGTTATATAATAATTATGTTCCATTTTCAGTACATTAAAACACGACCATATTGAAGGGGTCCGTATCCCATGTGCAGACACGCGCAAGTGTGCCACGGTCAATCCCCATTTAGAGTGAGATGACTTTAACATACTTCAACCAATAAATCCATGAATAGGTACAGCCCTGCAACCCTGGTTGTAAATGGGCTAAGTTGGCTTATTCCCCCTAGAACTCGGTTTATGTTATCCTGATAGCCCGTTAAAACCATATAACTTGACAATCTCGATCTTAGTTATTCCCCGTAGAAAAATGCACTCTTAATACAAGGTGGTGCCCCCTACTTGTTAAGGTGGTTGAACTAGTAGATACATCTATACTTAGATGGTTTTACAAACCAACGAAGTAGGACCTTAACTATTCCCCTTACAACCCACTATGAATACAGTTAAAGTCCTGAAACCAGTTACTTCCCCACCTGAAAGGTGAGGGTCTCTAGAAATTAACACAGGTGCAACTCCTTCCTTCCTTCTTCTTCCTTATCCTCCTCTACTCCTGGGCACCAGCTCTTCGTGACTGTGGGCACCAATGGACCCGTGCGTTTTTTCGCACGTATCGCTTGCGCGCAGGATGCAGTGGAGCACGCCTGGACCCGGACACATTCCAGAATAGATGCCAAACTGAATGCCAGAAAGAATGCCAGATAGATTGGCAGAACATGTGCCAGATAGAATGCCAGATAGAATGTCAGAATATACGTGAGATAGAATGTCAGTTGGTGGGGATCACTGTTTTTTGTTGTTTTTTTTCTGTGGGGGTTATCTTTCCCGACATGTTATGCGGCTTCACTGACTTTTTTTTTAAATAACTTGTATTTCGGGCCATGACTGTAGACTTAGAATCACCATAAAAAGCCTACTTGACGAAGTTATAAACCCTAAATTCATATTGCCATCTGGTTATTTAACATAGCTATGGAAAATCCATTATAAATGGGGGTTTATAGCTGGGAAAATCATCTGTAAATGGGCAATTTTCCGAAGCTATATATACAGTAGCTATGTTAAATAACCAGAGGGTAATTCACTCACTATTAACCCACTATAATTAATTAGTGGTTATAACCATGGTTATTAACTTAACGGAACGGTTATTAACCATTGCTTCATATTATTAACTAACAGTTATTAACCATGTTATAAACCCTAATTTCAAATTAATTCACTATTAACCATGGTTCAACCCAGTATAATTCAGTAACTAATGGTTATTAATAGTTAATTCGCTATAGTACTATTATTAACCCACTATTAGTGGATTATAACCATGTTCAGAACCAGCTTACCCCATTTTCAGACGCCAGGCCTGTGGCTGCCAGATGTCTGACTGGAGCGAATCTTGGGTCGACATCAAGATGGGCTTCCAATCAAAACATGTGAAAATGGGGTGACTTATATACTTATAACTGGTATTTTGACTTGATGGGCTGAAATAAATGATGTATACTGTATATCACCTAAATCTCCATTAAATCACCATTAATCACCACTAATCATGGGGTCTATGTTAATTTACCATAGGGTATCAAACTGTTAATTTACCAGAATGTACAGTCATGGCCCAACTAAGAGTTATTTTTATGGGATTGTAATGATGTATAACCTTAATTGTAGGAGTTATATCTCCCTTTTTTTCTGTAGGGAAGTATGATGATTAAGCATCAGCTCTGTTTAAAAAAGCAGATCTTTTGAAGTATCAGATTACGCATCAGTGTTTGGTTTAGCGAACATCTTGGATTTGCTGAAGATGACTTTTAAATATATATTTCAATGTGAAATCGACTTGTTTTTTCTTTTGGGGAATGTGTGTTGTTTTTCTTGGGGGCTGTCTTCAGCAAATCCAAGTTAGATCTGGCCGTATGTTTTCCAGCTCGAATTCAGATGATTGGCACCCAAGTACGTCAGCAGTTGAACTACGAACCTTCAGGTTGAGTCACACAACGGTCCGGTTCGTGTTTGGAGTCACCGGTCCCCGGTCACGCCATCTGTCCATCATGCAGCATTTCACCAGTGACACAGAGTTCACCGCGAAACTGCGGCATCCCATGTCGACTTATTTCACAGGGCTTGCAGGAACCATTTGTCCCTGTTATTGATGGATTGATGATAAATCATGGATAAATCATGAATGAATATATGGATATATATATATGGATATTTAATGATATTTATGATATTTACGATATGTTTATGAATTGATGAATCTGGATAGATTATGGTGATGGGCGGTTGACGAGCGGGCATGGCCTCAAGCATTGGGCCATCGTATCTTCTCCTACTACGAGGAAAAGTATCATTTTTATTCATTTTTGATGACTTCACTGCGACGTCGTTGGAATGATGGTTGGGATTCGGGGAACTATCCTCTGGTAAACTAACATAGCTATAGAAAATCACCATTTTGAATAGGTAAATCAACTATAAATGAGGTATTTTCAATAGCTATGTTAAATTACCAGAGGGTATTCCCAAATGGCCGTATGATAACAACTATTTTCAGGGTAGTGTGTGATTCAATTCAGCCAAATAGATGTTCATCCCCGTAAAAAAGAAGGTATTGATCCACAACCAAACAAGACATAAAAAGAAAAAAGGTCACACATATGGGGAAAACCATGATAAACCGACCTCTTTATGATTGTATAATGGTAATAGGATGTGTATATATATATAATGGGATAGACTGGGATAGAATGTGATATACAAGCAACAATATTCAATTGGGTGTCTCCGAATATGGGGTAATACAAATACTGCAATTCCCAAACAAGGCAAATATTGGATAATGATGATTAAGCATCAATTTCAGGGTACCCTATGTTCATTCAAACCCTATTTCAGGGTCTCATGTATTAAGGTCCCTGAGTTTGTTTAAGGGCATATCTACGAGGAAACACTTTTATTTTTGGGGTCAAAATCATTATTTCCTGAACAGAAATCATTCCATTGATGAGGGGTTGTATGGGGTTGTTAATCCCGATCAACCCTTCTGAACGGGTTTCTAAAACCCCATCCGTTCCCTTTGAGGGGTACCCTTCGATTTTCATAGGTTGGGGATGGACGAGTAGTCGCTTCGAACCCACAAATTCAGGTCGCTTAGAACACATTGACCTTGACCTTGAGCATGGTTTTTCGCGAGTGCGTTTGTGATTCTAAGTGACGCTGGGGGTTCTAAGTGACGGAAAATGACGGCTTGACCAGGGGGAATCGTCTCCACAGTGGATTCAGCCAGTAGCCAGATCTGGGTTTGCATGGTCAGGATACTTAGCGACGTTGCTGAACTACCGCCCAAATTAATGGTATTTAATGGTGGTGTATGAATGTGTACTGTGTGGTAGATGTACCCTCTGGTAAACTAACAGTTCGCGAACTTGAAAATAGCCATAGACATAGTTGATTTACCCAGCTATAGAATGGTGGATCTTTCCATCGTTTTTTGTATGTTTACCAGAGGGTATACTTGGAGGTTAGAAACCAACACACATCTCCAGGAAACCACCTGGTACTTCTCTAAGGATTGGAGCGCTTGCAGTGGACGCTGTCAGAATTCGCAGGCAAGGACCATGGAAGAACACGTTCCCACTATGTAGATGGCTAAAAGATGGTAAACATACTGTATGTGGAAAACCTATGTTTTCGCGAGGAAAATGATCCAGCAATGGTTAATTTTCCACATCAATGTTAGTTTAGCATTCACATGTGTTTTTTAAGAATTGGCTTTGGGGATAGCCAATCTTGAGAGGTTTTTATGGCACGTCAGCACATTCATCCAAATTCCAATGGGAAATTTTACAGGATACATGAGGATACCAATACCTCTATATATATATATATATTTGGGGATAGAAAAACCATGGTTTCCTATAGATGTTCCTTTGTTTTCCATGTGTTCAACAGTTCAACTTCCTGTTCCAGTTCTCTGAGTTGCAGGGCAGAGCCTAGCGCGGATGGTGTTATGGGACTATACGGGGATGAAGGTCCAAGATACCAAGTATTTTAGAGTTCACTTTGGGTGAACGCACAATTTGACCGACCTGAGCCTTAAAATTTGCCGCATACCAATCTAAGACCAAGAACTATCGAAAACATGTGTATAGCTGCAGATAAGAGCGAGCGCTCCGGAATCAACTGTTGCCCATCCTTACTTCAATGATCATTCCATCATGTAGTGAATCCACGTGAAATGACAGATGTTTTTCGCCAGCATCGAGTGGGTGAACTTGGGTTGAGTTTGTTTGATATGTGAATTGGTCAAAACTTAAGGCCCAACAAACCACAGGTACCATATTTTTACGTTTTTTTTTTTCCCCCTCCCCGTTTTTTTTTTCCCGGCCAAGTTCTCGCAGACTGGTGTGCAAGCCAGCAAGCCAGCAAGCAAGCAAGCAAGGGTTCCAGCTCCAAAATGCTGCAAATAGCATGCAGCATGGAAGGGAAGTGGAAGGATAGATGCAGGGGACGGAAAACAGAACAGATCAGGAAAAAAAAATCCGGGGCAGGGGAAAAAACATCCCCGGCGAGATTCGGCACCCAAAGCACAGGTTCTGATCTTTTTTGGTCACCATCCAATTTTTGGGGCACCTAATTTTGACCCATACCCTTGTGGAGGTTTCCAAAAAATGAAGATCCCCCAAAATCATCCAGGTTGTTGGTTATATGGAAAAACCAATGGTTTAGGCCATCCATATTGTAGGAAACCCCGGAAACCCCCGGATGCCGGAAGGATTCGAATGGGGAACGTGTACCCAGCTGACTGGTATATGTTTACCATGCCAAGCCGACATTCCACGGCGGTAAAAGAACCACCAGGAACCACATGGAACCACCATCTTGGGCTGGTAAATCAATGATGTCCTTAGGATTTACCTTATATCCGTATAGGGTCACTACAAAAGATTAAACATGATTAATTAAACAACATATATGAAAAGTGGTTCCAGGATGTCATAGAATGTCATAGATAGTATGGAAACAAATCTCATACATCTCAGGTGTCCAACATTGTCCAATTTTTTCTATCTATATTCTGGCAGCGTATTAGGGAACATGAGCTTCTAGACCAGCTTAGAGTTATTAAATTTTCAAGAAAAACAAACCAATCAACCATTTTGTTGTCAGTGTGATCAAGTGATGGTTAAAACCATTAAAAAAAAAACACTACAGCACTATAAAAGGTCATTTTCCCCAAAAAACAAACCAAATCAACTTCTTTAGTGGTTAAACCATCAACCCACCATTAAAACCTGGTGATATCTCCCATCTTCCAGGCTTCCTCCAGTCGAAAGCGCCACTCCAAGGCAACTGAAGGAGCCAGCCGGCGGTCAAAAAAAGGTACTCCTTGGTATCGACCAGGTTTTTGCAGCTTAGTTAGCCATTGCGAACTTGCACTACTGTGAATGGAAGAAATCCCGCACCACCATGGATGGTTGAAACCCTATAAATAATGGGATAAACCATCTATCAACTGGTGCAGGATTTCTTCCATCCACTGTAGGTCAATCTTAGATGGGTAGAAACAAATCCTAACTAGTCTTTTGGTCTGGGATTATCGTATACGTTAGCTAAGAATCTAATTTTTTGCGGGGTATCTAAGATTGGCCACGTGCAGATTTGTGAGGTTTTCGAATTATCAATGTGTGTTTGGAGTCTCAACCACAGTTGTTGAGACTCAGATCAACATTGTTGTGATCGATAGGCTTCTGTTGGTTTAAAACATTTTATAACGAATATAACTTATAACTGTTGGGGTTAATAATGGTGAGAACTGTAGTTCGACTAGTTTATGTGCCAACTTAAATCGGGGGGGCAATACCTTGTAGTAGGTAACCCCCAAAAAGATCTATAGAACGACAATCCACTTCTACTTTATTAGGATTTGACTTGTCTATCCTTTTTGGGTGTGGCTATCTTTGTTTGTTGAATCCCTATTTTTCCAGTGAGCTTGAAACCAGCAACAATTATAATATATTAACATATATATATATTTTAATCATCCTGGAGTTTCAAATCGACAATTCTCCCCTAGATTTGATCCTGGACTCCTCTTTTTTTGGTAAAAATGCCCCCAGTTTCACCCCATGGCGGTGTAAAGGTCATTGAGCCCCAGGAGACGCAGTTTGTAATGGCACCGCCACTGAAACCAAGAGCTGCGACTGCCTCGCGGCCAAGGCCGCGGAGCATGGCTGGGTGGAAGGGGCCTCTGAGGAGACGAGGATGGACAAAAATTAGGTTAACTATGAAAAATGATGCAGGATGGCGCCCCCCAATTATAAGTTGATTTATAACGCCATCCAAATATAATTACTGTATAAGTATCATACACTATTGTTATTATAATTATAAACTAACTTAACTTAGCTAACTATGGGGCCCCATCCTGTAAAAACTAGAGGGATTTAACTCACAAACATGGTGAACATGGTGATGTGTACAGTATTTGATTTGTACCAAAGAAGTTGGCTTATAACTAGGCCAACCATCGAATTACAGTGGGTATCTATAGTTAGTTCGGTGGGGGGCCTTTCTGTTGGGTTAAACCTGCATTCTCATGGGAATATATATATAATATAATAATGATAAATTATTATACTTATAATAATAATAATCATAAAAATAATATTATATATATATATATTATAACATAAATTATATATTATATATATCATATAAACATTTATATTTTATATATATCATATATATTATATAAAATTTATATATTATATATATTATATATATTATATTATATATATATATATTATATATATTATATATTATATATATTATATATATTATATATATTATATATATTAATATATTATATATATTAAATATATTCTATATATTATATATACATATTATTTATAATACTACTACTAATAATAATAATAATAACAATAATAATAATATATTTTGTTTTATTATATATATATTTATATATATAATATTTATATATAATATTTATATACAAAACATCATACCATATACACATGTTGTAATACATCTATCTATCCCTCAAATCAGGCTATTTGTCTATCTATCTGTCTATCTATTTGTCTATCTATCTGTCTATCTATCTGTCTATCTATCTATCTACCTAGCTATCTATCTATCTGTCTGTCTGTCTGTCTGTCTATCTCTCTCTCTCTCTCTCTGTCTGTCTGTCTGTCTGTCTGTCTATCTATCCACCTGAATACCTGCAAGCTTGAAAACTAAGCAATTCTGCGAGACTTCCTCATTTTTCGACTTTGACAACATCAAAAACGAAACGGTTCTACGAGACGTCTGCAGTTTTTGAACTTGACAACATCCAAAACGAAGCAATTCTGCGAGACTTCTTCAATTTTTGAACTTGACAACATCAAAAACAAAGCAATTCTGCGAGACTTCCTTCAAGAATGGAAAGTTAAGTGCAGCGCTGACAGCGTCGTACCAATGTGTTTTGCGATTTTTCCACTCCACCTGTCCAAAGTACTGCGCCTGCCACGAAAAATTGATGCCAGGTCATACGAAGTGCTGCACCTGTCACGCAAAATCATCTTAGCAAACCTACAGA